>Ga0180437_10002918_pt1 | contig 26284 bp, 22 predicted proteins | sample SS_ome_4_FD_132410 | JGI IMG/M metagenome (GOLD analysis project Ga0180437, IMG submission 132410) | Hypersaline lake sediment archaeal communities from the Salton Sea, California, USA - SS_3_D_1 metaG | ecosystem: Environmental > Aquatic > Non-marine Saline and Alkaline > Hypersaline >... | reverse complement strand
TTCCATGCCGCGGTGCAACCTCGAGAAATCCAGCAGGTTCTCTATGAGCGTGACAAGCTTGTCCACGTTGCGCAGCGATATGTCCAGATACTCCTTCTGCGCCTCATTCAACGGACCGACCTTCTCGCGGTATATCATGTCGGTGTAGCCCATTATTGACACGAGCGGGGTCCGAAGCTCGTGCGATACGTTCGAGAGAAGGTTTGTCTTCATAGTGTCAAGGGTCTTCAACTCCTGGTGCGCCTGACCAAGTTTCTCCTGCGCTTCCTTGACCTCCTCGAACGATCTCACGAGGTTCTTGAACAGCCTTGCGTTGTCGATGGCAACTCCTATCTGGCCCGCTATCTGCTCCAGAACCTCGATGTCATACTTGCCGAACGCCTCCTCGTTCCTTCTGCCCAGCATGAAAGCGCCGGTCAGATGCTCTTTGGAGAACAGCGGTAGGTAGACGCAGGAGCGCACCTCCGTCCCAAGTACGCGCGGCGCGTCGGTCAGGCCGGCTATTTCCTTTTCACCTTCTATGATAACCGGTCGTGCGCTTTCCAGAACCTGGTGCAAACCACTTCCCTCGTCAGGGACAATCGTAATCGCCTCGTCAGGGCCCTCGCTCGGTGTCGGCCAGAGTCCGAAAACCTCCATACTATCGCCTGTGTCGTTCTGTAACGCTATACCGGCACAGTCGAACTGGACGAGCTTCCTCACTTGCACCGCGATGGCTTCGTACACCCTATCGACGTTGAGGCTGGAGTTGATGGCGTTAGTGATCTTGTTTATCACGGCCAGCCGTTCCGCCTTTTCCTTGGTCTCGCGCTCCAGCCGTACCTCCTCGGTAACATCCCTGAAAATGCCCTCCACCCCGACAATCTTGCCGCCCTGATCCCTCATCAAACTGCCGGAGGTTTCAACACACACGGCTTGACCGTCCTTGCGCGTCATCCAGAACCGGAATCTGTCCACAGTCCCGCGCGCCCTCAACTCGCTGTTCATGCGTGCCGCGTCTATCTCCTCGACATACAGAGTGTTCATGTTGATCCCGACCGCGTCTTCGGGGCTTCTGTAGCCGAATATGTCAGCAGCCCCCTTGTTCAAGAATACTATTTCGCCGTCCGCATTCGTCCGGTATATGCCCTCCTTCATCGAGGTGACGACACCTCGGTATTTCTCCTCGGACTCTTCGAGCTGATGGATCTTCCGTTTCAGATCGAGCGCCATCCGGTTAAATGAGGCGGCAAGCTCCTCGATCTCGTCACCGGTGTCTATCTTCAGTTTGAGCTCGAGGTCACCGTGTCCGACAATTTCGGCGCCCTCATTCAACAGGCGAACCGGTCTGACTATGTTGTTATGGACGAGCCGGTACGCCGTAAGGCAGAACAAAGCTACGAGAACTCCCCCAGCCAGCAATGCGATCAACATCGTGCGGAATGCGAGGCGGTTTATCCCCCCCGTCCCGCGCCGCGCTACCACGTAAGTCTTAAGCGACGGATCTTCTCCCACCAGATCGCGCAGCTCGAGCGGAGCAAAACCCGCGATGTACTTTTCCTCCTTGTAAGCGCGCCAATCAGGGTTCTCCGTCGTGGTCAACGCCTGATGGAGCCGGGAAGATACCGCCTCCCACGTTACTGCACTTCCGTCGTCGCTGAACGCGAACGCCTCGTTCGGTCCGGTGCCGGACGGGATCACGAATAGCGTCTGCGCACGCCGTCCCTCCCTTCGAACGAAGAGCGGTGTCAACAGGTTCTTGGCGTCAAAAGTGTCGCACAGGAACCCCGAGATACCCAGCTCTTCCCGGGCGATAACCGGTACGCTGATCCTAGCCAAATACGATGCGGTTTTAGGGTCGGCCTCTGTGAAGCTGAACGTGGTTTTTCGGCGCTCACGTACCTCCTGCCACCACCTGTCTCCAGAAAAATCAATTTTGCCGGTTCTTCTCGATGCTGCAATAACCTTGCCCTCACCATCAAGCACCATCAGTTCACGCTTTTCCTCAGGGTTGATCTGGCACAACCTGGCCAAGTACTCCCGCAGCCGCTCGACAGATTCCTGACCGCTACCCGCGGTATTTCCCGGCAACGCTTCGCTGATCTCGTTCGAAACCGCGAGGTTCTCTGTCTCCCCGGCACGCTGGTTCAAGGTGAGCGCGACGGCGTTGGCAGTACTCGCTGCCATCAGCTGCAGGTCTCCGCCCGCAGCCGACTCACTCAGTTCCAACGCGATAAGATATCCGACCAAAATCGCGGCGGCCATGGGGCAGATCCCCACCAACAATATGCTCTTGACTATCTTGGATTCTATTCCCGCGCCCGGGCGTCTATGTGCCATCTCTTCACCCGTTTCCCTATGGAGGGTTCCGTTGCTGGCGGCCCTGTAGCAAAGCCGCTACCGGCGGCTTTCTTGTTTGGAGAGAAGCTCGCGAACCTTCTCAAGCAGATCGTCCACCTTGAACGGCTTGGCGAGGTACTCGTCAGCCCCCACCTCGAATATCCGCTCGATATCCTCCTCCTTCGTCAGGCAGGTCACGGCCATTATGGGAACGTCCTTGGTCTGCTCGTTCGCGCGTAGCGCTTTGCAGACTTCAAACCCGTTTACCTCCGGCATGAGGAAATCGAGCAGAATGAGGTCGGGGATAAGCTGCGCAGCCTTCAGCCCCACTTCCGTTGCGTTGCTCACTTTGACTATGTCAACGTTCTCCTCGCTCAACACCCGCTCTATCAGATCCAAGGCGTCCTGCTCGTCGTCAACCACCATCACCTCGGGTCTCTCCCGCCTCTTCTCTTCGGGGAACATATCGTACTTCTCCCGGAACTCATTCAGATCCTCTTCGAGAATCCTGTAATGCCCCCCGGGCGTGCGGGACGCCTTGATAAGCCCCTGCTTGATCCAGTTCTTGATGCTATGATGTGTGACGTGGCATATCCGTGCTGCCTCAAACGTAGTGTAAGCTTTCTGCGACTTCAATGTTGTCACCATCCAATCTGATTAGCTTCAGCTCCTGTCATCCCCCCACCAGACACAATTTTCGCATAATAATTATTTTCGTGTAAATTATACCCCCATACGCGATTATTGTCAACCACATTTTTTGTCAGTGAGAAGCTCCAGAGTGCGCATTCGTCCAGGCTGAATATGGCTCGCAGGCAGCATCGGCGTGTCTCCGGAACCCGCGTGCGTCGCATCGGCCGTTTGTCGATGTCGACAAGACGAGCTCCCCGAATCGGCTATTTGGTATGCCGTGCCCCAGATGACGTCGCACAGTATATTCCGCCTCCACATCCCAGCGCAATTGACTCGAACCGGTCCGGTCGAGGCCGTCGCTTGCCAGGCCGCGCCAGTTTTCCAGCCGAGGTGTGACAGACTCAGCACCTCCACGCTGCCTTTTCTGATGGGGGCCGTTGCCACTATGCGAACTAACCGCAGATTTCATGTCGAGCATAAGATGCCGGCCGGCGAAAGTCTTTGACAAGAAAACGCCTTTGTGATAACATGATTTGGAGGAGTGGTATGTCGTCGGCTGAATAGACAACGGTGACATGGTGCTGAGACGACATGAAATGTCCGGTTCATCTTAGACGGGAAGTCGTTGGATATTGTGCTGAGTGCGGTACGGTAGGATGCGACTCGTGCGTCAAGGAGTTTGGCAAGAAAAAGCTGTGTCTGCGCTGCTATCGCAAAGCGGAGCGCGAATGGAACCAAGCGCGTCAGAAGCGAGCGGCACGACAACGACACCCGAAGCAACGCCTTGTCGTCCGCTATGCTGACGGACGCATACTGAAGGGAACATCTTACACGATCGACATGGAGTCGCGCGGGTTTTACGTGGACCCCAAGGATTCGTCAACGGACGGACCACAGCCTGTTTTCGTCAGGTTCACCGATCTGAAAGCAGTGTTCTTCGTTAGAGATTTCGATGGAAAGTACAGCGACAAGGAACAGCATCAGGAATGGTTTCCCGAAGGGCACGAGATGACCGTTAAATTCAAGGACAACGAGGTCATTGAGGGTTACGCCCTGAAAACCTACGACGAGCGGGCGCCGCGATTCCATCTCATCCCGAAAGAGCCGGGCAATAACATCTCTGTGCTTGTCGAGCGCCAGAGCATAGCTCAGCTCGCGTTGGGCGATTCTTTAGAACCTGACACTGCCGCTCCCAGCGAGGAAGAGAGCGAGCAGACTTCCCGGGCGGTCAGTAAGGAGGAGACGCTCGGCGACTTTTACTTCCACACGAAGAACTACTTTGCCGCTCTCGGCGAGTACGAGAAGGCGGTTCAACAAGACCCCGACAGTCGGCGACTCAAGAAGAAGGTTGTCGTCACGACATTCAACGTTGGGGTGCACTACGTTAAGGTGAAAGAATATAAACAGGCACTCGATTATTTCGAAGAGGTTCTCAGGCGCGAACCGAAAAACCGCGATGCTCTCAGGAAGGCTGAAAAGCTGCGGCGCATTCTCGCGGCTGAGAGCAAGCAGGAGGCTAAGGCATAGGAAGTAATTGACCTGCGGGTCGGCATTGCTACCCGATAAACACGTACGCGCAACGGTCTGTGGGGACGGTGGCTGCGGAACAATTACACGGGGGAAGCAATCTGTAAACGACCTCGGAAACAGTTGCTCACCGTGCCATGAAAGGAGGAGTGGCACGACAGATGAGATTTGCCGTTGTTGCCGACATACATGCTAATCTTGAGGCATTTCAAGCCGTTCTCGAAGAGATCGATAGGATAGGCGTCGATCAAATCTTCTCGTTGGGGGACATTGTCGGTTACAATGCCAATCCCAATGAATGTGTAGATATCATCCGAGAACGGGAGATCTTATCAGTCCTCGGCAATCACGATGCCGCCATCTGCGGCCTCGAGGATGCGTGGTTTTTCAGAGCTGCTGCTCGCAGAGCCGTCGACTGGACTCAGGAGCGGCTGCGAGATGACCACAAGGAGTTTTTGAGGAGACTGCCGGAAGAGATGTCGTTCGATTCGGTGTACCTCGGCGTGCACGGTTCGCCGACGAGCAAGGACGACTACATAATTGACTGGCTCGACGCAATGCGCCAGCTCGAGTACCTTGAAGGGCGCTCGATTGACGTCTGTTTCTTCGGTCACAGCCATCGGCCCGCCATCTTTTCCGAAAAAGGCTCCAATCATTGTCTCGACACAGCGAAAGTACACACTCTGGGTCTTGACAACCGCTACTTCATCAATCCCGGCGCCGTCGGGCAGCCGCGGGACAAAGACTGGCGAGCAGCTTTCTGTATCGTCGATTCAGAGCGCACGACTGTGGAGTTGCATCGCGTTCCGTACGATATTGACAAGTGCTGCGACAAGCTGCGCGAAGCCGGATTACCACACGAGCTGGCACGCAGGCTGAGAAAAGGGAAATGACCTGAGTGTGACCGCCGTAGCGGCGTTCCATGCAGGACGATGCCCTCCCCACAGCGGCCGGCTTGTCCCGAGCGTAAGCGGCGTTCCTGATTCTAGCGGATTTCCCTCTTAGCGAGACCCCGTGCCCCGACACCGAGGGACGCACGAAGCCTCCAGCGTCGTCCAGGCCAAATCATTGGGCGACGGACCGCCACTGCGGATAGCGTTTCTAACGAACAGGCTGTTGCAGAGTTCCGCATCCTCTCGTGCAACGCCTAGCCAACCGTTCTCCTCGTCACCAGCCTTCGGCCGCAACTGTTCGCCATGAGCGCTTCCCGTGCCTGTACTGATCTCTATTTACGTAAGTTCTTGCTGGACAGTCCGTTCGGGCAAGCTGCCAACCCGCGCCTGTGCAAACCCACTAACCACGACGAGCCCAAATGATGACCTGATGCTACAATCAAACACCGGACGGCACGCGGCCACCTTGATTTTCTTAAGATTGAGCGTGACTTTTTGGCGCGATTTTGCCACTATATAAATGTAGAGACCGGAATCTAAGGGGTTTGCCAGACGGAGAGCAGCCGAGAAGTGGCAAGCGACAAAATCCTCGTCGAAAAGGTGCTTGCAGGAGAGCGCGATGCGTTCGGTCAACTGGTCGACCGATACCAGGGGCCGATATACGGGCTGGCATATCACTACATCGGCAAGTATGGCGAAGCGGAGGATTTGGCCCAGGAGGCTTTTCTCGAGGCATACCGCAACCTCAGTCGCCTCAAAGAACGTGACAAGTTCTGCGCCTGGTTGAGGGGCATAACGTGCAAGGTATGCATGAACTGGCTAAGGAGAGAAGAGAAAAGGATCCAAAGGACGGCGGCTGGAGAGAGGGAGACTGCGGAAGAGATTTCCTATGAAGCAATAATGTCCGCGCGCGTTTCCGTTGACCGGGAAATGGCGCAGCACGAGATTCGCGACGCCGTCAACGAGGCGATCGCATCGCTGCCTGAGAAGTATCAGTTGCCGGTAATACTCAGGTACCTTCAGGAGCTATCATACGAGGAGATAGGACATTTCATGGAGCTGCCGAAAAGCACTGTGAGAGGGATACTGTATCGCGCGAACAAGATACTAAGAGATGAGCTCCGTGAAGTCTGGGCAAGAGGAGAGATAGAATGGCCTCATGTGAACGAATAGCGCCACTTTTGCAGGCTTACGTGGACGGCGAACTGGCGTCCTGGGAAAGGCTCACCGTCGAGCACCACGTTCGAGATTGCGTCCTGTGCGCCGAGGAGCTTAGAGAGGTTACGAGCTGCAGCGCGTCTCTGTTCGAATCGCTGGCTGCTTGCAGGCTGTCTCCTGGGTTTCCCGACAGGGTGATGAAGCATCTGCCGAAGAGAATACCGGCCGTTCTCGGTATTAACCGCCCTGACGTAAGACACGCCGACGCACCGATTGAGAGGCTCAGTCGGTGGTCCCTGGCAGGCGCTGTGTTTGTGCTCCTTATAGCTCTTGTCATAATCGTTTACAACTACCCGGCTCCTCCCGTTCAGATCGGGTTGGTCACTGGTGTGGAGGATTCAGTAGAGATACAGCACGCTTATGGAGGGAGCCTGAGGGAAGCGCTCGTGCGGGACAGGATTTTCAGAGGGGACCGTCTCGAGACGAAACACGACGGGAGACTGATCCTCTCACTCGATGGACCGACCGAGATAAAGGTCAACGAGAACACAAAACTGTTCGTTGACAACGAGCGGTTCATACGTCTTGTCCAGGGCGAGATTTGGGGACACGTTGCCGGGCAGAACAGCGTGTTCAACGTCCAGACACCACACGGCGACGTTACCGTAACCGGCACCGAATTCAATGTGAAGATAGCCGCCAAAGAGACCAGTGTCGCGGTTGCCAGGGGGAAAGTGATCTTCACTACTGAGAAAGGGTTCACCGAACTTAGCGCAGGTCAGGTCTGCACCGCAGAGCCCGATCTGGCTCCTCGAGACGTGCGAGAAGTCCCTGTTGCCGACATCGGCCGATGGGCTCGAACTCTTCTCCCGCAAACGGTGGACAGCAGATACAGCATGGACTCCGAGCACGAGGGACAAGTTGGCGTCCTCTACAGGTTCAGACCGACGCAAAGGATGCGCGTCGTGAACGTTCTCATTCGCAGGGACGCTTACGGCACAGACCCACTGAGGCTGCCCGGCACGTTTACGGTCAAGCTGTACAACGACCATATGGAGGAGCTTGCCAGTCGCGCGTTGCCTCTCTCGGAGTTTACGGGAACAAACGTGAACGGTCGTATCTTACTGGATTTCTCTCGAGAGAACTTCATCGTTGACCGGCGGCCGTTCTACGTCCTGCTAGCGCCAAACGTGGAGGTGCTGAAATCGCTGCCCGCAAGAACGGATGTTGAAGTGATCAAGTATACGGGCGAGGAGGTGACTTAGAACACAGGACCCGGCGCTGGCAACAGCCAGGGCCTTACGTCCGCGAACCGGGAGCGAGGCCGACTACCGCGCCTCAAGCAACATCCTTCCCCCGTGAAAAGCTCTGCGGTTCGCGGACGTAAGGCCCTGCCGCAAAAAGAAAAAGGAGGGGGAATTTCCGACCTCGGGGCCGTCGGAAACTCCCCCGATGCAGAATGCCCGCCCGAGACACAGGGTGTGTCAATCAACCGGGTTCATGCATGTCAGGCAGCATCCCACGAGAGTAGTATAGCAAAGATGCCAGCTCGATGCAAGCTCTTATTTGTGGCGCATGGGAGGGCGTCGTCTCTTCTTCGCCGACACCATGTTGCCGCAGAACCGGAGTGAGAAAAACACCACGGAATACGCATATTCGGGCTGAGATAGTGCCTAAAAGTCGTAGCTTAGATCTGGTAAGACCATCGCAGGTGCCGGAAGAACCGGTGTCGCGAAGATTTTTACTTGACAAAAACCGCCAGTTCTGGTTAAATTGTCATAAAGCGTGTTTTAAGTACGTCTGTGTACGAGGGGAGCGGATCTAAAAGTTGTCTTTCGCGGGAAGGTCACGTGCCTCTGTTCAATTGCTGTTACTCGCTCATGCGGTTGAAGGGCGAGCGGCGCTGCTCACGAGACTACCCGAAAAGATCGCGCACGGTTTTCCCCTGCCTCGAACACGTGAACTGCAATAGCATAGACTATGACGATCCTCCTGGCATCAAGAGAGCTCGATTTGCTGCGGGCAACGAAATTTGCGCTGGAATGCCGCGGCTTGACAGTGCTGCTTGCCGTGCGTGAGCCGGATATTGTCAACCACCTTGTGGAAGGCGTTGTTGACATTGTGGCGCTCGACGTTGGGCTCAGCGAGAACGGAACGGGCAAGATAGTGGAGCGGATTCAGGGAGACCATAGATCTGTTGGGCTTGTGCTGATCCTTTTTTCCAAGAGCCGGGGGCAATTGCAGATCGCATGCTCTGACCGGGATGTTCTCGATCAAGCGGACGACGTGCTCGTCGAGATGTTCGACGAAGCCGGTCTGATTGACAAGGTCACATCGGCAGCTAGACGACTGAGAATAGAGAAATCTCAGTACCACGCGCACGCCGCCGAATGGCAGGATCCGTATGCCCTGAACCCTCTCGAAGAGCGGCGCAGAGACGAGCGCTTCAGGCTCGACGCGCTCATCACAATAAAAGGGAAAGACCTGCTGCGCGAGCCTTTTGAAGAAGATACGTCCATGGTCAATCTAAGTGGAGGAGGCGCATACCTGAAGAGCAGGCACCCTCTCGAGGAGCACGCACCGCTGGACATATCGGTTCGCAGCCCTTACGCAACCAACGGTGCGTTCGACCTCAGGAGCACCGTTGTAAGAGCAGAGCCTGGCAACGATAGGCAGGATCCCAAGAGAAGAAGGGCCGCCGTCAGATTCAACGACGACGTGAAGCAGAGTATCGAGTTCCAGCTCCTGCTGGCGAGGCTGTCGAGCGTAACTTGATCAGGATTTCAGACTGTTGTGCCGGCGGAGGAGGCCGCGCATGCGCAAGAAACGTCAAGCCGAACCGAAAGAGCCCCCAACCACTACCGGATTATCTTATACCGACGCCTTTGTAAAGAGAATCGCCGAACTGCTAAAGGAGAAGCTGACCACGGAGAGTTATGACCAGACGTTCCGGACTATCGTGGACCAGTGCGAGGGTAACTACGACCTGAATAGGGCGGGTGCCGCCGCGATCAAGCTAGCCGAAAGCGAGAAGCGCGACACCGAAACGTTCGAACTGTACTGCAAGATGGCAGGCGACCTGTTCAGGATGCAATGCGAAGCCGAACGAACCTCCGGCAGGACGACGATCTTCACTGAATTCTACAATTCCGCCACGGACGCCTATCTCGACGGCGGTTATGTTAACCAGGCGCTGGCCGTCGCATTTGAACATTCCTACTGGCTCACTACCAACGCCCTTTACCGGGAAGAGGCCGGCAGAAGGAAATACCTGGCCCTTTCCGTCAATGCGTTCGACGAGGTGATGAGGCGGTCCGCCGGCGAGGCCACTTCCTTTGTTTACCAACAGCAAGAAGGTAGAAGGAAAGCTGCAGACGCGCTTCAAGAAGTGAAACCGCCGGCCCATCTCATGAACGTCGAAGATCCTGACAGGTTGAGGAGTGAAGCCCAAACGTACGGCGAGCTGATCGCCTTTCTCGACGAGAACTGCAGCGCCCAGGACATTGCCGCATATTTTGCCGGAGAGCTTGCTGCGGTGCTGGAGGCTGCACTGCCGGAATTGGCGCGGGAGTATGCGGCTCTGGCAACACAGTTGAAGCAGCGCCACGCCTCATTCCTGGAGGGACACGCCCTCCCGTGAGTTGGGCGCCCGCGTCACCGCTTTTGGGAGAGCCTCCGGTACGCCTCGGTAAGAGCGCGCATCATGTCGGGGTCGCCGCCTTTGTCCGGATGGTGCTGTTTCGCTTTCCTGCGGTAGGCCTCACGGATCTCAGCCTGGGTGGCGGACGGAGTGAGGCCCAGCAGTTGATAGGACATTTCGTCGTCAGCGTCACGTTCCGGGTGTTTTCCGCCGGGCCCTTGATCCGACCAATTCAGCGCCTTGCGAAACTCCTCTAGAAACCTGTCGCAGGTCCGCTTGAGAATACCAAACCTCGTGGTAAGCAGCAGCACGACTATGATCGCGACGAGGATCATGACTTCCTGGAAACCCACCCCTAAGAACATGCCGAGATCACCTGCCTGCAATACTGTTATGCGTCATGCGAAGTCTGTCCGGCGCCTTCGGAGCCGGGACCGGACACCGCCCGCCGCGCCACCTCAACGAAAGAAAGGTTCTCCACCCACAGGCATATCAATCCAACCGCGACGAGAGCCACCATGGTTGCACCGTGATACATCACAGAAAACGCCACTGCGCTGTCGAAGTCTATCGGTGCGCACAGCATGAGCGCCACAACGCAGAAGGCGTGAAACGTTCCAACGAAACCGGGCGACGCCGGTATCATGATTCCAACGCAAACGACCGTCAGAACGACTATGGAAGTGTACCAAGGCCAATGAACAGCGCTGGGAAACGCACGCAGCATCGGATTGATGGCCAGCGCTGCCGGCGCCCACACGAGCACCGATAGAATTGAAGCCCTCGCCAGTCGCCTCTTGTCACGCACCACCGCGAACCCGCTTGCAAAAGCGGTTATGAGCTGTGTGACGCGTTCACCCGCCCGTTCCGAAAAGCGAGAAACCGTCAGACCAAGTACCCTCGCAACAGCGTCTCCTTTGAGATAGATCAACGCGACAACAACCGCCGCAACCGCAAACACACCGAGGGCCCCAGCAGCTATCCTAAGAAACCAGCCTTCCGTAATCGTCACGGACTGCTCGAAAAACGTTCCCTCCGGGATCACTACCGGCTCGCCGGCGGGAAGAACGGTCAGGACCAAGCACAAAAGCAGTGTGAGAGCTATACCGTCGAGAATTCTCTCGCCGACAATGGTCGCGAACGCCTTGCTGGCCGCAAGATTTCCATGCGACCTGCTCAGAACGTAAGCGCGAATAAACTCGCCGGCGCGCGCCGGCAACAGTGCGTTGCCCATGAATCCTATCATCGTCGCGGTGTACAGTTTCCTGAAAGGAATACGCTCATCCGCTACGAAAAGATAGCCCCACCGATACGCTCTCGCCACAAAACCCAAAAGCGCAAGTGCCAGAGAAGGTATCAACAGTGGGTACCTTATTCCCTGCAACGAGCGCCACAGCGCCTCGAAATCCAGGCGTCTGACCAGCAGCCACACGAACAATGCCCCGACCGCCAGCCCAATCACCAGACGTAGGTGTCTCAATAAGAATCTCCGTACTTTACACCGACCCGCTCGAACCTGCTCGCCGTCATTATAGCACAGGACGGCCTTTCTACAAAACGCCCACATGAAGTGCCCGGCGGCAGCACGGTCGACCGCCCGCGCCGAGGGACGCCCGTTTCTTGTTGACTCCACACGCGTCTATGTATTAATGTTCACCCAGTGCGGGAGTGCCGCGCGCCGTCATGGATCTGCAATGGTCCGTCCTGCAGTCAATGGAAGTGTTCGACATGGTGTTTTCGGAAAAACTGCTGGTAACAAGACATAGCGAGTGTGGACCGTTGTGGTACAGGATTGCGTTCGAAGCGCATGATCTCGCCGCAGAAGCGGTTCCGGGCCAGTTCTTCATGCTTGGCGTTGGTGGCGAAACCGACCCGTTCCTGCGGCGGCCGATGAGTCTGTACCGGTTCGTTCGAGACAATAACGGGAAGGTGACCGGGTTCGAACTGCTATATAGGGTGGTCGGACGGGGAACAGAGCTATTGAGCAAGGTGCGCGTCGGCGAGATGGTGGACGTTCTTGGCCCTCTTGGGCACGGATTCTCGGTCGCAGAAGACGCATCCCGCCACTGCATAGTGACAGGCGGCACCGGCGTCGCCCCTATGGCGGCGCTCGCCGAAGAGATGCTATCCTCGGGAATTAAACCTGAAGTACTGTACGGTGCGCGGACAAGTACCGAGCTCGTGTGCAGACAGGATTTCGAGCAGCCCGACGTTGACCTGGTGCTTTTCACCGACGATGGCTCTCTCGGTGTGAAAGGGGTGGTAACGAAAGGGCTTGAGGATCTGCTATCGCCTGCCGGCGGCAACGAGGAGGGAGAATCCGGCACGGCCGTCTACGCGTGTGGACCGCACGGTATGCTGGCTGCGGTGGCCGCGTTAGCGCACCGTGCGGGCGTCCCGTGCCAGGTATCGCTCGAGGCGAGGATGGGGTGCGGTCTGGGTGCGTGCATGTCGTGTGCGGTGCGAGCGGTGGAAACGGGTCCGGCGGGCGAGCCGCGTTACGTTCGTGTCTGTTTGCAGGGACCGGTAGTTGACAGTCGCCGCATATTGTGGGAAACGGAGACATAGGGCAAGCGGGAAAGGTGTCCATGCCGGATACAACGGTTACGATCGCGGAAATGACCCTTAAGAACCCCGTGCTTGTTGCATCGGGCACATTCGGGTACGGTGTCGAGTTTGCCCGCGTTATGGACGTGCAGCGGCTAGGCGGAATAGTCCTCAAGACCATAACGTTGGAAGCGCGATCCGGGAATCCGCCGCCGCGGATAGCCGAGACACCGTCGGGCATTCTGAACTCAATCGGATTGCAGAACGTGGGCGTCGCCGCCCTGATCGAAGAAAGGCTGCCGCTGCTTGCCCAGTACGATGCGCCCATAATTGCCAACATCTATGGGGAGAACGTCGCCCAGTTCGTTGAGCTTGCGCGCAGGCTATCGGAGCAGCCGCAGATATCCGCGATAGAGCTGAATCTTTCGTGTCCAAACTTGTCGGGACGAGGCAAGTGGCGTGGCGCATCTGCGCCGGACCTTGTCGCTCAGGACGCCGGCGCTGTTTCACAGTATACGGCGGCCGCGCGGGAAGTCACAAGACTACCTCTGATCGTGAAGCTGTCCCCGGCAGTCACATCGATTGCGGAGATAGCGCAGGCGGCGGAGCATGCAGGCGCAGACGCTGTTTCGCTGATTAACACTATACCGGGCATAGTCATAGATGTGGAGAAACGCAGACCTTTCCTCGGCGGCGTTACGGGCGGTCTCAGCGGTCCGGCTATTCGGCCGGTTGCCGTCCGGATGGTGTGGGAGGTCGCCCGGGCGGTTACGGTCCCCGTTATTGGCATGGGCGGTATAAGATTTCCCTCAGACGCGCTTGAGTTTATCATTGCCGGCGCTACGGCTGTTGCCGTCGGCAGCGCAAATTTCGCGGATCCCAAAGCGACGTTGGACATAATAACGGGAATCGAGGAGTACATGGAGCGGCACGGGATCGGGTCTATGGACGAGCTCATCGGGAGTATGGAGCTACCCCCCTAGTGATCGCGGACGCTACACTTGCGGTATGGTGACACATGTTGAGTGACAAGGAGGTATTTAAGGTTTTTGAGGATTGCGGGGCGCTGCTCACGGGCCACTTTCTGCTCACGAGCGGGAGGCACAGCCCGAAGTTTCTCCAGGCGGCGTTGGTGTTGCAGCATCCTGATGAGGCAAGCCGGCTGGCTGCGGCACTGGCGCAGCATTTCGACTCGGAACGGGTGGATCTTGTCGTCGGGCCTGCCGTCGGCGGTATCATACTGGCGCACGAGGTCGCACGCGCACTCGGCGTGCGTGCATGCTACTCCGAGAAAGAGGCCGACGGGATGGTTCTGCGGCGCGGGTTCGCCGTGCCGTCAGGCACGAGAGTTCTCGTCGTCGAGGACGTGGTTACCACCGGGGGATCGGTAAGAAGAACCGTAGAACATTTGCGTGAACGAGGTGCCGAAGTTGTCGGAATCGGCGTCCTGATAGACAGAAGCGGCGGGAAGGCTGAGTTTGACGTGCCGTTCCGCACGTTGGCCCGCCTTGATATCGAGACACACGTCCCGGCGGATTGTCCGCTCTGCGCTGACAAGATACCTCTCGTCGAACCCGACGCGCGGCGCGGGTGAACTCTTGTCGTACGCTCCGCCTGTTCCGACAACGGCGATGCGAGGGAACCTAATCGGACGCCCACGCGATTACAATAACAGGGAGTGTGAAAGGCCAAGACCGGCGACTGATCGGTAAGGTGTGAGAGGTGATAACAATGAATAGAAGCAGAATCAGGTGGCATTTCTGGACGGTACTGGTGCTGCTCGCCGCCATCCAGGCCGGTTGCCACAGCCATCATCACGAGGTGTATTTTGGGTTTGTGGAGGATTTTGGCGCTCCGGGGTCCGTCTTCGTGATAGTGGGCGCCGGTTTTGACCCGGATGCGGTGGTGTGGTTCGACGGAAGCTCCGCAGCGGTGTACGTCCCTGATAGCACGAGGATCTACGGTGTGGTACCTAACCTGCCGCCCGGCTTTGTCGACGTTGATATCATTAACCCGAGCAGCGGGATGTCTTGGGGACCTCTACTCTTTGATGTTGTAGTCCCCCCGATTGGAGGCGACATCGACGGGTTTGCCTATTTCCCCTATGAGGATCTGTGGGGCAACTATCCCGTATACTACAGCACCGGCAACGAGCTTATTCTCGTTACGCTGTACGACGCGGACGACATCTACTATATGTTCCCGCTGAGGGATTACTTGACGGACACGACCGGCTACTTTCTATTCACCGACGTGACGCCGGATTGGTATTTCTTGACGGCGGAAGCGATAGAATGCGATGTGGTCAACGACATCGCGGATTACTACTGGGCCGCAACCTACGACTTTGACCTGCTGCCGGGCGAGCTGCGCTTCTGGGAGCTCTATCTCCTGTATGACGGCTGGGAATACGGATGCCCGCTGAGCGCCACTCTTCTGAGAAGCATGAGCGAGGTCGGAAAAGGCGAGATGGCAAAGAGCGCCGACCTGGAGCGGCTCCGTGCGGCGCGCTCCGAGCGGTTCCGGCGCGAAGGCAGGCAAAGACCCATGGAGTTGAGGGTGAAGGTTCCTAGCGAGCAAACTGAACCTGAACCCCAGCAGGATTGAGGGAGCGGGAGCCTACACGCGGATTCCGGCATCGTTCGACTCGGGTTTCACCGGAAAGTAGTCACAGGTCATGTTGCCACGCGCCTGCCGGTTGGTGCAACGTCCGTAAAGATACCTTCTTTCCTGGTTGAAAAATCATCGCGGCCAATGTAGTGCCATCTCCGTTAGGCGCCAATGCGATTTGAATTCCTCACACCACACCGGTTATAATGTCGTCCAAGCCTCTGGCTGCTGTTACGAGCGACGCCGATGTACGTGACGTTTGGCGCCCCGGGACCGCAACCGCACGTTGCCGGTCCGTTCAGCACTTTCTGAGGCACGCGACGAAGATTCTTCCTGAGGCCGGAGATGAACACCGATCAGTGCACAGAACCGCTTGCTCGAAAGCACGCGCGCGGCTACGACCATTCTTGGCGAGTTGCGGTCGTCTCGCTTTTCAGCTTCGAGAGCCTGGGCGCCCGCGCGATCTACTCGTTCTTGAAGGCGTGCGGCTATGAAACTGACCTCGTTTTTCTGAAGGAGCACGCGCTCAATCGGTTCGATATGCCTTCCGAACATGAGCGGCGGCTCTTCATCGAGCTTCTGAGGGACCGCGGTATCAAGGCCGTAGCTATGGCAGTCCGGTCACCTTACCTTTTGTTCGCGGGGGATATAACCAGGCAGATTCACGAGGAACTTGGAATTCCGGTAATCTGGGGAGGGACCGCTGCTACCGTAACGCCGGAGCTCTGCATACTGGGCGGGACCGATTACGCTATCTGCGGTGAGGGCGAGGGAGCAACAGCCGATCTCGTCGCCGCACTCGCGACAGGCGCCGACACGCGCAACATAGCGAATGTCTGGTATGAGGGCGCAGACGGCCCCGTCGGCAATCCGCCACGCTCGCTCATCGAGGATCTCGACTCGCTTCCCATCTCGGATCTCGCCGAGGAGAACAAGTTCTACGTCGAGTTCGGCCGCCTGCGGGAGGGTGATCCGTGGCGCAACTTTGTCCGCTACGAACTTGTGGCTTCGCGCGGATGCCCTTACAGTTGCACGTTCTGCTCGAATTCGGTCATGCACGAGTTGTACAAAGGATTGGGGAGGTTCGTTCGCGTCCGCGGCGTCGAACACGTCATGCGTGAACTTGAGAACGCCAAGGAGATGCTGCCCAACATGAACTTTGTCGCCTTTTTCGACGAAGTCTTTGGCGTCACCGTCGGGTGGCTCCGGCAGTTCAGAGATGCCTATTCGCGCCGGATCGGGCTGGGCTTCCAATGCCTGACCGATTTGCGGTCCATCACGGACGAAAAGGTCGGGCTACTCAAAGACGCGGGGTTGGTCGAGCTCAACATCGGGATTCAGACCGGCTCCGAGAAGCTCCGTCGAGAACTGTTCAATCGACATGTGTCCGATCAGCAGATACTTGACACTGTGGCCCTGGCACAGAAACATCGCGTTTTCGCTCGCTACGATATCATTGCCGACAACCCGTTCGAGTCCCGCGAGGACAAACGGGCGACGCTCGACCTGTTGATGAAGCTCCCGAGACCGTTCATCCTGAACGTCTACTCGATGAACTATTTCCCGAGGACGAAGCTCACGGAATTAGCGCTGGAAAGGGGTCTCATAACCGAAGATGATGTGGCCGGAAACTCGCAGAAGTGTCTTGCCCAGTGGAGTGTCTCGTTCGACTTTCCACGCTCGCCTGAGGATCAGTGCTGGAATGCCCTGTTTTCGATGACGTCCAAACAGTTCATTCCAAAATCCCTGCTCCGATTTGCTGCAAACACAGAGTGGTTCATGCGTCATCCGCTGCCTGTGGTGGTCCTGGCGAGACTGTCGACGGTGCTGCGTCTTTTCGTCCACGGCACGCGCATGCTTTTGCGAAGACAGATCGACCTGAACATGGTTCGTCGGTTTGCACGGAGCGTCGGCGGCATACACCGATAGAAGGCGCACCGCCTATCCCACGAAAGGCGACTGTTCAGCTTCGCTGCACCGAACTCAGACTTGGGTGCTCTGGTTGGGACGTGCCTCTTGTTTACGGGCCGAGCCTTCGACCGCTTGGTCGAGCATCTCACGGATAACGTAGCTGGGACGGTCTCGTGTCTCGTTATAGGCTCTGCCGACATACTCGCCCACGATCCCGACGCATGCCAGCTGGACACCGGAAAGCAGAACGAGTGCTCCGATCACCGGGACGGTAAAAGCCGCAACATCGCCGGCTTGGGCCAGACCGTTTCTCACAAGACCCCCTACCAGCATGGCCGCGCCCCCCAGTATCAACGCCGCACCGAGGTACGTGGCGAGCGCGAGAGGTGCGTTCGTATAATGTGTGACCAGGGTTACTGTGAGCTCGATCAGCCGCCACAACGTGTATTTGCTCCGCCCGTGCTTGCGAGGCCTTTGTTCAACCAGTACCGAAGCGTGCCTCCCGTACGACAACCACGCGAGATATCCGCAGAGATATCTTGTCTTGTCGTTGAAAAGGTTGACCTCGTCCACGAGTTTCCTGTTGATGGCAAGAAACGACGTTGCGGCGTCCGGCACGTTTGCCCCCGTAACCTTTCTGATGAACCAGTTTGCCAACACCGTGCCGATGCGTCTGTAGAAGGGGCCTGGACGCGGGGGACGCATTCCGTACACGAGATCGTAACCTTCGAGGAGCTTATCTCTGAGTTTAGGTATCTCAGACGGGGGTGTCTGGAGATCCGCATCAATAAGTATGATGCTTTCTCCCCTGGCAAGTCTCAATCCAACCGCGTTCGCTGCCTGCTGACCGAAATTCCGCCCAAACCGCACGACTCGCACGTGCTCGTCGGACTCGTGAAACTTGCGCAGCAGCTCGAACGTACGGTCGGTGCTCCCGTCGTCAATGAAGAGGAGCTCGTACGTTGCGCCAAGCCCTTGCATCACCCGAGTCAGCTCAGAATACAACTCGTCGATGTTCTCCTCTTCGTTAAACGCGCTTGCTACAACCGAGGTATTGATCATGACCCTTTCGCGTTCCAGATAGTGTCAATCCGCTCGACTCCACTTCCTGACCGATGCGTGCAGTATATCACCGCCGGGAACTCTTGTCAAAACCGCCGCGGGCCGGGCATGACACGCATTGGAGCGGGCCGGACCAGCGAAGAGTACGGGAATTCGAGCACAGATTCGTACAAGCCTTTCCGCTATACGGAGGGGGATTTGCCGCATAGCTGCCGGATCGACGCCCATGCGAGCCGTGGATACATCGCAGGATTGTAGATTAGGCTCGAGGGGAGGTAACACTCTGACGTACAGTAGCACCGACCCTCGGCGATAAACCGGCGGACCGATCTCGCTTGTGGCGAGTCAAGCACATCGGGAATCGAGTAGTCGAACTCGCGAAGCCGTCCCATCTCGGGTCCGTCCAGCGCGTCTGTCGGATGGCGCTTCAGAAACGGAGTCAACATTTCGCAGGAATACACCGTACCCTCGTCGTCAACCATGATCTGCTTCTGTCCCGCCACGCACGGTATAACCTGTCGCTGCTCCCGATATGTCGCCGCGACAACCTTGTAAAGCTCCTTCCCCAGCACGTTTCCCAGCCTGTCCAGGGGATAGCGGCGAGCCTCGTCAGGCCGCTCCCGGAGGAGTTCTCGGACCACACGTTCGTACTGTTCGATGGGGACATCAGCCGCACGGTCCTCGCGCGGGTCGCCGCGCGTCAACATTATGCCATGGTGGTCCGGGCGCACCTGCTCACGAAAGTACCGGATAGTCTCCTCAATGGTGTCTAGGTTGAAGTACGATATGACCGACATCACGTTGACCGTCAGGTTGTCGTACTTCTCGGTTAACAGTCGCAACCCGCGGAACGTCGTCATCGCGAGATCGAATATTCCCGGAACTCCCCGGATGGAGTCATGCTCTTCGCCGACGGCGTCGACCGAGAGAACCATTCTCACCATGGTTCCTGGGAGCTTTCGGCAGAGATTCTCCACGGTGGGTACCATCACATCCGGCATGCTCGCGTTAGTCGGTATGGTGATGATAGAAGGGCGACAGTTATGGGCGATCCGTAACACGATCTCCTCGAAATCGCTTCGCAGGAACGGCTCCCCGCCGCCAAACTGTATCTGGAACAGGCGACCCATCGAACGCGAGAATCGATCAACCTCGTCAACGGTTAGCTCGGTGCGGCCCTGGTTCTGCTCGCGCCAGTAGAAACACATCCTGCACCGCCCGTTGCATCGCATTGTCACTTGGTACACTAGATACGAGGGCTTGCGAGTCACGATACTGTGTTGCACGAGTCGGCACAGTGTTCGTACCTGCGACATCATTGTCGGGCTCCTCGGCGGGGGTTTGCTCCGGCGCAGCCCACCACACTGACCCCAATCGTCGAAGTCAGACGGTTGATCATAAGTCTCTCGGATTCATTGTAACTGCAGCGCATCGGGACCTTCGCGCACGGCGAGAACAAGTCCAGTTTCGGATAGTATATCACTGACAGCGAACCGCTGTCAAAGAACGTACAGTGCACCAACGACGGTCATCCTTTCAGCGAGCCGACCGTGAGTCCCTCGATGAGCTGGCGCTGGAAGATAAGGAACAGCACGATCATCGGCACGGTGACCACTGTCAGCGCCGCGAACAGCAGGTTAAGGTCCGTTATGTGGTATCCGTAAAAGGCGTACAACCCGAGCGGCAGGGTCTTGACCGCGTCATCCTTGAGAAACACGAACGCGAGCAGCACCTCGTTCCAGATGCCAAGCGACGAGAAGATTGCCACTGCGGCGAGCCCGGGTCTCACCAGCGGCAACAGGATTCGCCAGAAAAGGCCGAACGTGGTGCAGCCGTCTATCCTGGCGGCGTCCTCGAACTCAAACGGCAGCGTAAGGAAGAACGAGCGCAGTATGTATATTGACACGGGCAGCCCCCACGCGATGTACGGCAGGATCACGCTTGTCCGCGTGTTCTGCAGGCCCGCCTGCGCCATCGCCGAGTAAAGCGGTATGAGAACGATCTGTACCGGAATGATGAGCCCGAGAAGGAAAAAGCCAAAGAGCAGTTCTCTACCCCGGAATCTGAGCCGCGAGAATGCGAACGCCGCCAGGCTGGAAACCAGCACAATCGCGAAAACCGATGTCGACGTGCAGACAATGCTGTTCCACACGTACCTGCCGAGATGACCCACGCGCCACGCCTTGACGAAGTTGCCGAACTGCGGCGCGTTCGGCAGCGCCCACGCGCTGGCGTAGATCTCGGTGTTGCTCTTTAGCGAGGTGTAGAACATCCAAACCATCGGGAAGAACATCACCGCGCAAACGGCGACGACAACCGCGTACAGGATCGTGTTTCTTGCGAGAACGCTCCTTCTTGTACCTCGTCCGACGCGCGAGCCGTCTCGATAGAACCCCGACCTAGTACTCAATGACCTCCCTCCGTCGCACGTAAAGCTGATACGTCACGGCTATTGCGAAAACAATCAACGTCATCATCACCGCGAGCGCCGATCCGTGCCCGTAACGGTTGTGGGTAAAAGCCACCTCCATCAGCCAGGTGGCTACGACCTCAGTCGAGTGGTACGGTTTGCCGCCGGTCATCGCGTAAACCAGATCGAACGCCTGGAACGCACCGGCCGCACACAGCAGCACGCATATTACGAACACTTCACGAAGCAGGGGCAGGCTCACGTGACGAAAACAGCCGATATCCGTGGCACCGTCTATACGCGCCGATTCGTAGAGCTGTTTCGGGATGCGCTGTAGCCCGGCGTAGAACAGTATCATGTAGAATCCGGCATACCTCCATCCGGAGGTGAGACACACCGCGTAAAGCGCCGTCTCCGGTTCGCCCAGCCACGCTCGTGCCTGCGATTCCAGACCGACCGCTGTGAGCGCCGCGTTCAGTATGCCCATGTCTTGGCTGTACACAAACCGCCATAACAACCCGACCGGCATCATCGAAAGAACCATGGGCGAGAAGAACAGCACGCGGAAAACGCCGAAGAAACGCAGCTTGAAATCCAGTATCAACGCCATGGCCAGCCCGAAACACATCTCGACCACCAGCGTCGCGACAAGGTATACAAGATTGTTTCTGAGAGACAGCACAAAGTAGGAGCCCTCGCGAAAGGCGGCGCCGTAGTTCTCCCAGCCGACGAACTTCATGTCCCTGCCGATCCCGCTCCAGTCATAGAAGCTCAACCGGAACGTTGCGAGCGCCGGAAGGATGATAATCGCGAGGAAGAACAACAGCGCAGGCAAAATGTAGAGATACGGTGTGGTTTTTCTCAGCATCTCGTCGGAATCACAATCGTCCGGTCATCTCATAGCCGCAACCGCACGGTCGCATTGTTCGAGGGCTTCTCGCGCGTTCTTCTGCCCGCCGATGACCAGGGACACAGCATCCATGAACGGAAGCATTTTCGCCCGGTCGTACCCCACATCAGGCCCCGTCACAACCGCGTTTGCGCTGCGGTATATGGCGACAAGCGATAGAAGGTGCGGATCCGCTGTCTCGTCGGTGATAGCGTCGCGCAGGCTCGTGAACGTGCCGCACCGGCTGACGAACCGTTTGGCAACCTCCACAGAGGCCAGATACCGCAGGAACTCCACCGCCTCGTCGAAGTGCTGCGTGTCCCGGTACACCATGTAGCCCGAAGAAAGCTGCAGGATACTCGTCTGGTCGCCGGCTCCACCCTCTACCGCGGGCATCTTGAACGCGTCGTACTCGAACCCGTCCGGTGCAGCTTTTTTCGCATGGTTGATTATCCAACCGCCTATGGGGTGCATCGCCGCACGCGCCTGAAAAAAAAGCATGATCGCCTCCATATCGCTCATTCCGTTCAGGCCCTCGTTGAAATAGCCGGCTCGCACCATCTCCTCGATCATGCCCAGACCCTTGACGAACGCCTCGTTTGCGAACTTCGTTCCCGGTTTCATGCTGAGAACGTCGTCGTAGAGCTGTTCGCCGGCAACCCGGCTTATGAGATGCGCGGCCCAGTTGGCGACCGGCCATAAGTCTTTGTTACCAAAACATATGGGTACCACAGCGTTGTCTCTAAGGGTCTCGCAAATGGCGATGAATTCGGTCCACGTCGCGGGCGGTTCCAGCCCGTTTTGCTCGAATATCTTCTTGTTGTACCATATCACGGAACTGAGGTCTATGCTGGTCGGCACAAGATAGATGCGGCCTTCATAGGCGGCACTTGGCCACACCGCAGGGTCAAACCTGTCCTTCCAGTTGTCCTTATCGAGCTCGTCGGTCAGGTCGGCGGCATACCCAGCCTCCTGATACTCGCCAACGAGATACTTGCCCCACTGAAAGTATATATCCGGCGGTGTTCCGCCGCTGAAAAGCGATTTCAGTCCTATCGTCTCATACACGTTCGTCTCGATGACGGTCTGTTTGATCCTGATGTTCGGATGGAGCGCCTCAAACTCCGCCACCGTTCTGTCAAGTTCCGCCTTCTCAGGATCGCCCGTGGTCGAGTGCGCAAATTCGAGCACGATCTGAGATCGCTCCTGCGCGGAACCGTTTTCTTTCTGACCGCCGCACGCCGGCACCAACGCAAGGGCCACGACAGAAACAATGCGCGCGGCTGAGATCAACGACGCGCAACACTGACGGCGTGGACTCATCTTTTCCGCTCCCGAGTCTCCACGATCTCGCCGTTCAGATTGTGTACGGCAAAACAAATTGCGTCGTCGGTAATCTCGATTATGCCGAATGTCGGTTCTCGACCCTTATCGCTGAAGTTCTTGAGGTGACCCGGGTTGAACACGACGACGTTCCCCACGGATGTGATCTCGTAAAGGTGCGTATGTCCGACCAACACTATGTCTGCAACATCGATCTCGACCTGCGGTATGGTCTTGGTCGAGTGAGCGGCCAACACCTTCGTTCCTTCCACGTCATCCGTCACGCGCTTTGGGATCTCCGCGTCGGTATACTCCTTGTCGTATATTCCCGGCACTTTCGTTACTCGAACGCCGCGATCACCGAGCACCTCGGCATCCTCGTAGTCGTCCCCAAGGTGACAGATCCTTTCGGCGCCGAACGTATGGATCATCAAATCGGCCGCCCTGTTCATCAGTTCTATATTCCTGTGTGTATCGCTCATCACACCTATGGTCACGGACGGATCCTTTCGTCGCGCACCGCACTTCCACTCGGGTCAACCGCTCACTCTGTGCACGGTCAGACCTTTCCGGGCGACCTTGAAATCCAGGACCCTTGCCCCGGCTTGCTCGAGAGCCTGCGTGACGCTTGTCCGCGACTCCGGCGGCGTGTACGTTATCATACACCCCCCTCCGCCCGCGCCGCACAGCTTGTTGGCTCGAGCGCCTGCGCCAAGGGCCGCCATCATTATGCGCTCAACATCGAGCGTACTGACACCTTCGGCGAGCTTCCTCCTGTTGTCCCACTCCTCAGCAAGAATTCCCGCAAGCGAATCCCACTGCTTTGCCGCAAGCGCCTCGCGCATTTTCAATGCGGTCTTCTTTATAGCACTGATGTTCTCCACCGTTACCCCGGCACGCTCGATGTAGTTTTTCATCATGGCCCAGTTACTCGCTCCCGAGAAATGAGATATCCCCGTGAACGACAGTACTAGCCTGCTCTCGATCTCGCGCAGATCGTCCTCGGTCATTTCCAGATGCTCGACCCGGTCGCCTTCAACCTCAAACCGGATCGCGTTGATACCACCGTACATTGCCGAGTAATAGTCCTGCTTTCCGGTCGGTATCCCGATGCACTGCGCCTCAAGGTTGGCGCCGATGTCTATCATCCTCTGCGGTGGGAGCTCGCGCGAGATCAACGTGCACAACGCCCCGCTTAGCGCTATGAGAAGCGAGGATGACGCGCCCAACCCGCTACCTTTCGGCGCATCGTTTCTCGTCGTCACATTCATCGGGTGCGACGGCGCGTAATGTCTGACCAGGCGCGCCGGCAAGTCCAGCGGACCTCCGAGCATCGAGTCCAGATCCGCTCCCGTGCGTTCCTCGTCAATGTCCTCCCCACGAATGCAGAACAGGTCGTCATCGCGGGCCTCGATCGTGACCCAACTTCTCATCTCAATGGCGCAGTTTACCGTTATGCCGCCGTCCTCAAACAGATACAGCGGCCAGATATCCAGCGTGCCTCCTGCCAGATCGACACGAGACGGTGCATCGGCACGTATTAACACACCCCACCCTCCTTCCCCTTCGCGTGACAGACATCGTCACAAATCACCGCGTTCCCACCGACGCAACCTAATACAAGAGGCGAAGTCCACACTACGCATAATCGTAAAAACCGCTCCCGGTCTTTCTCCCGAGCCTCCCCGCCTCGACGAGTTTTCTCAGAAGGATGCACGGACGATATTTCGGGTCGCAGTACCCCTCGCACAGAGTCTCCAACGTGGATAGAACGGCGTCCAACCCGATTAAGTCCGCCAGCGCAAGCGGTCCCATCGGGTGATTGTACCCGTGCTTCATCGCGTTATCTATATCCTCTGCGGTGCCGACTCCTTCGTGAAGAGCCCAGATCGCCTCGTTGAGGAACATGGCCGCCAGACGGCTTGTTATGAAGCCCGGCGCGTCCGCTGACACGACAACCTTTTTCCCGAGACGCTTGCAGAACGTTTCAGCCTGCTCGAAAGTCTCGTCGGACGTCTCCAACCCCCGCACAATCTCCACCAGTCTCATGACAGGCGCCGGATTGAAAAAGTGTAGCCCGATAACTCTCGACGGATCATCCACAGCCATGGAAATGGCTGTGATTGACAATGCGGATGTGTCCGACGCAAGAACCGCATCGTCCGCGACGACCTTCTCCACCTGATGGAACACTTCTTTCTTGGTTTCAAGGTTCTCCGTTACGTTCTCAATAACGATCTGCGAGTCCGACAGACTTTCTATGTCGAGCGACGTTTTCACTCGTTCGAGTGCCGAACGGGCCATGGCGGCGTCAACATCCTTACGTTTCGACATTCTCTCGACATATTTGCGGTGATATGCAAGCGCTTTTGTTAAGGCGGCCTCGGATACGTCCGTCAGCATCACCCGGCATTTTGTGGTACGAGCGACGACATGGGCTATGCCCGACCCCATGACTCCTGCCCCGACGATTCCAACTCGCTTGATCTTCATCTATATCGCTCCCCTTTCGCCTCGTTCAGCGGCGAACCTCGTCGCGCCAAGCAACCTGGATGGACTGCATAACCACGTCACGTGAGTTTTCTGGCTCAGAGCTCCTATAAAAACCCGACGGTCGCATTTGCATGGAAGTCCTCGCGAGACAACGTACCACCTTCGCTTGAGCAACTATACCAAAGGCGGATCGGGCTGTCAATAGATCACAGCCCGCAGCAATGGTGCCGCAGCGCTTGACACACCTCACTCAGCCCGATACGATATCCGATGTGCGTTGGGTGACAATAATGGCTTGAACTGAGGAGGAGAGAGAAGTGCTGAAACTAGTCCTACCTGGTATCCTCATTGTCGCTACCGCCGTATCTGGGGCATTTGCCCAACAGTACGAGGCGGAGCGGATCTTCGAGCTCGAGAATCTTCACAATCACGGTTCGAGCATAGTGGAATGTCCCAACGGCGACCTGCTCGCGTGCTGGTTTCACGGTCACGGAGAACGTTCGGCCGATGACGTGCTTGTGCAGGGCGCCAGGAAACCCGCCGGCATGGGCAAGTGGAGCGAGCGGTTCCTCATGGCGGATTCGCAGGATCTGCCCGATTGCAACCCTGTACTGTTCGTCGATCCGCGCGGCAAACTGTGGCTGTTCTGGATAGCCGTGCAATCCAACGAGTGGGGGTCGTCGTTGCTCAAGTACCGCATCTCGAGCGATTACCAGCGGCGCGGTCCGCCTGAGTGGGAGTGGCAGGACGTAATCCATTGCCGGCCGAGAAATTTCGAGAAGGTACTGCGCGAAACCGCCGAGGAGTACCTGAACAAATCGCCGTACAAGGAGTTCCTGAAAGCTAGCCCGCAAATGGCTGAGGAAATC
>Ga0180437_10002917_pt1 | contig 26296 bp, 21 predicted proteins | sample SS_ome_4_FD_132410 | JGI IMG/M metagenome (GOLD analysis project Ga0180437, IMG submission 132410) | Hypersaline lake sediment archaeal communities from the Salton Sea, California, USA - SS_3_D_1 metaG | ecosystem: Environmental > Aquatic > Non-marine Saline and Alkaline > Hypersaline >... | reverse complement strand
TGACCATCGGGTTGCTGGACAGGGTAATCAGGGCCTTGACCGGGTAAGGCTCGCCGTAGGCTATGGCCCGAAAGAGGGCCGGGGCCGTGGCCATGCAGGTGTAGCCGTACATGTCACAGCGTTTGCCCCACACCCGCTCCACGTTCTGCCGCTGGATCAGGTCGTACCCCGGCCAGGTGTAGAGCCGGTAGCGGTCGGCACCCAGCATCTTGTCCCGCTGCTCCTCCGGCAGTGCCTCCGCCAGCTCGATCTCGTGCTCGGTGATAAAGGGCGCTGGACCCAGCAACTCTTCGCCCCCGGCCACGTCAATGTTGCCCACGATGGCCGAGATGATGTGGCGGGCTTGCAGGGCCCCCAGGGTATTGGGCTGGTGGGCGACGCCCATGCCCTCGATAGCGCACGAGGGCCTGTTGGTAGCAAACATGCGGGCCGCGGCCCTGATCTGATCGGCCGGCACCCAGGTGATTTCCTCCGCCTTCTCCGGCGGATACTCCCCGGCCCGCTCCCGCAGTTCCTCGAAGCCGTGGCACCACTGCGTCACAAACCCTTTGTCGTAGAGCCCTTCCTCGATGATCACGTTGATCATGGACATGAGTAGGGCGCAATCGGTGCCCGGGCGCAGTTGCAGCCACAGATCGGCCCTGTCCGCCACCGAAGAACGCCGGGGGTCAACGGCGATCACCTTGGCACCCCGCTTCTGGGCCTCGAGCATCCCCTCCCATATGGTCTGGTGGCTGGGCCGGGGGTCGCGTCCCATCATCAAGATGCATTGGGTGTTCTCCAGCTTTTCGGTGGACATCCAGTAGGGCCACCAGCCATAGACCATGGTGGCCACCACCGCCGAATTGCCGTGACAGATCTGCGCCTGCCCGACCTGGTTGGGGCTGCCGAAAAGGTTCAGGAAACGGGAGTTCAGCTCCTCGTAGGTGCGGCTGGTGCCGGCGGTGACCGCCACCGCCTCAGCGCCATACTTGTCCCTGGTCTCTTGCAGTTTGGCCGCGATCTCGTCCAGCGCCTGGTCCCAGGAGATTTGCTCCCATTTGTTCTGGCCCTTCTCGCCGACCCGTTTGCGGGGGAATTTCAGGCGGTCGGGGTGGTAGAACCACTCCCCGGTCACGCGCCAGCGCGGGCACCCCTTGATAGGCGAAGGGTCTACCTTCTCCAATCGGCCGTCTTTGACGTACACCGTCTGGATGCAGCGCGGCTTGCAGAAAAAGCACATGGACTTTTTCACTTCCACATCTTCAGCCATTTGGATCCCTCCTCCAGGAAAGTTGGAGCCATGATACCACCAAACCGCTGTTTTGACAAGCCGCTTGATTTGTCCTACAAAACGACCTGTGCTATAATGAATCTTGCTAGAACCTCAGAGATCACCATTAGGGGAGGGAAACATGTTTGGACTGCAAGGAATAGGTCTGCCCGAACTGATAGTTGTCCTGGTCATCGTCCTCATCATCTTTGGCGCCAGCCGCCTGCGTGATATCGGTGGGGCTTTGGGGGGGGCTATCAGCGAGTTCCGCCGTTCCGTGTCTGTACAGGACGAAGAAGAGGATCAGGAGCCAGCAGAGGCCCAAAAAGAAACCCGAGTCTGAAAGCAGCAAGGTACCCGTCGTTGAGATAGAGTGCAAACCCATTCAGACCCCATCGGGAAGTGAGAGGATGACTGCAGACGCAGGCACTTTTCTGTTGTTTTTGACTATTAAGGGTGAGCCCACCCTTCAAAAGAGGGGTGGGCTCGTTCTTTTTTTCCCAATATCGCCGATTTGTTGTATAATGCACAGGCAATCAACGAGCTAGGAGGTCAACGGTGACAGAAAAGAGAATTCGAGTACTCGTTGCCAAGCCGGGCCTCGACGGTCACGACCGGGGGGCTAAGGTCATCGCCCGCGCCCTGCGCGACGCAGGTATGGAGGTCATCTACACCGGCCTGCGCCAAACCCCCGAGATGATTGTCGAGGCGGCTGTCCAGGAGGATGTAGACGTCATCGGTATGAGCATCCTTTCGGGAGCACATATGACCCTCTGCCCACGGGTGATGAAACTTTTGGAGGAGAACGGCTTGGACGACATTCTGGTGGTAGCCGGTGGTATCATCCCGAACGACGACGTGCCAGCCCTGAAGGACACAGGCATCGCAGGGATCTTTGGACCAGGCACGTCTATTGAAGAGGTTACCCGCTTCATTAAAGAGAATGTGAGAAAAAGGAAGTGAGTTCAGACGTTGTAAAAGGAGTGCTGGCTGGAGATCGGCGGGCGGTGGCGCGTCTCATTACCATGATCGAAAACGATGGGGATGAGGCGCGAGGAGCCCTGGCCGATCTCTATCCTCATACCGGTCAAGCTCACATCGTAGGGGTGACCGGTGCGCCAGGCACAGGCAAAAGCACCTTGGTTAACGAGTTGGCCAAGATTTACCGCGGGGGTAATGGGCAGTCCGTTCGCTCTCCCAAGACGGTGGGCATCATTGCCGTGGACCCCACCAGCCCTTTCTCGGGGGGAGCTATCCTGGGCGACCGCATCCGCATGAGAGAACTCTCAGGCGATCCCGGCATCTTTATCCGAAGCATGGCCACCCGGGGCAGTCTGGGAGGCCTGGCCCGCGCTACCGCCGACACCATCAAAGTGCTGGACGCGGCAGGCTATCAGGTGGTCTTTGTGGAAACGGTGGGAGCCGGCCAATCAGAGGTGGACATCGCCAAGGCAGCTCACACGACCATCGTAGTTCAGGCCCCGGGTCTGGGCGATGACATCCAGGCCATCAAGGCTGGCATTCTGGAGATTGCCGACATTTTCACCGTCAACAAAGCCGACCGGGAAGGAGCCGACAACACGGTCATGGCCCTTCAGATGTTGTTGGACCTCGACCACGTCTCGCGACCAATTCTCCATCACGGTACGGTGATGGAGAATGTAGGAAAAGTTGGCAACTTTTCAAAGGAACAGGGCTGGCGTCCTCCCATCTTGAAAACCGTAGCGCTGCACAGCCAGGGCATTGAAGCCGTAGTGGAGGCTGTCGAGGCTCACCTCGTCTATTTGAAAGAGAGCCACACCCTCTATCAGCGCGAGCAGGAGCGCATCGAAAGCGAGCTCAACGACGCCCTTCAACAAGAGCTGATGAGAAAGCTCCTGAGCCGGGTGGGCGAAGGGGAGTTAGACGATCTCATCCAGTGTATTAGCCAACGGGAGCTGGACCCTTATTCGGCAGCGAAGAGGCTGATCGAAGAGAAGCGGTTTGCCTAGCTGGGGGGAGAAGATGTCACTCTCACAGATCGCTGATTCTGAGAAGCGCATCTTGGAATACCTGATCTTGGCCCTGATTGTTATGCTGGCCACGGTGCTCAACTGCTACAGGATTGCGGAGCCAGCGTGGGATGATACTCATGGTAAGGCTCCGCTAGATGGCTTCCACGGCTCCATATTGGCTGAGCATGGCCGCGTAGCTCAAAATTATCTCAAGTTTGGCTATCTCAGAACCAAGCTCGGGCAAACAATGAATTATGGATGGGTGGAGCCTTCCGAGGTTTTTGAGTATCGTGTAGATCATCCTCCCTTGCTTCCGTTGTCGCTCTCCGTAAGCTTTGGGCTTTTTGGCATCCACGAGTGGAGTGCTCGGCTGGTCCCTTTGATTTGTTCTGTCAGCACCCTTATATTGGTGTTCCTTCTGGCAAGGAGGCTGACAACCCGCAGGGCAGCCTTGCTTGCGCCTTTTTTTCTTGCTCTGACCCCCATGCATGCCTACTATTCTAGGTTGCCTGATTATTTTGCCCTTGCTTCGTTTTTCTCGTTGCTGACTTTTGCCTTCTATCTGTGGTGGGCTGAACGGAGGACATGGGGATGCTACTTGGGTATGTACCTAAGTTTCGTGCTAGGTGGTCTCTCCGATTGGGTTGCTTACTTTGTAGTTCCTGTCATCCTTCTGCACTATCTGGTGTTCGAATATAGAAGAGACCGGAACTTGCGGTTTGTAATCCTATTCGGCCTAACGCCGATAGCGCTCTTTGCTACTCACCTTGGGTGGGCTTATCTGTTGGGAGGAAAAGGATTTCTTGAAGAACTGCTTGACCTGTTCTTGTTCAGATCCGTTTCCGCTGGCTCACGGCAGGGCCAATTTGTGTTCACTTGGTGGGACTTTTATGCTAGTGGATATACGCGTTCTAAACTGTTCCTGACTCCAACGGTTTGGCTCCTTGCAATTGTCGGGAGCATCTCTCTTGTCGTCGGACTGTTTAAAAGAGGACTCTCTAGACAGAACGCTTTTGTCCTTGCCCTCTTTCTTTTCGGTCTCAGCCACAACCTTTTATTTAGCAACCTTGCCTTCGTTCACGACTATGTCATGCTCTTTCACCTGCTTCCTTTCTTTGTCATCGCCGCAACTCTCGGAGTACAGTTCATTATCGAGAGGGTTCTGCTGAATAGAACAATTTGGGTTGTTCCCTTTGTGCTAGTCGTGTGCTCTTGTTTGGCTTTTCAGTCGATTTCCACTCTCAAGCAACTCCATAAGGTAAGTATACTACCCGATCTGTATCTCATTGGGATCCGGATAGGCGCTCTCACGGACGAAACAGCAAAAGTGATAGCTTCCTTTGGGCTAGACTACCGTATGGGTTTCTACGCCGACAGGCCCTGGGCGACGGCGATAGACCTGGACACTCTGACAAGACTCTCGCAAACAGATCCGCGCTACAGTTTATACATCTCTGACTCTGAATCTGTGGAAAGACTAGATAGGGACCTGAAAGAGTACTTGGTTAGAAATCATCCTGTGGAGACCCTCCACGGTTATTCCTTCTTTGATCTGCACGAAACAGGTTCCAACACCATCCTTCAAAACCCCCAGATCGAACACCCGACCGAAATCAACTTTGACGACAAGTTGATGTTTTTGGGCTACAATGTGGAGGAGGTGGTTCAAAAGAAGAGAGAACCTTCGTGGCTGGAGGAGTATCTCAATGCCCACGCCGAGTTGATGCCGGAGCATCGAACGACCTTTCGCATCACTTATTTCTGGCAATGCCTGGAAGAGATGAAAAAAGACTACGCTCTTGCCACCCAGTTTGAAGGGTATCGCGGCCAGACCTATCATATAGACCAGAGCCACCAGGGAGTGAACGGGGCCTATCCAACCTCATCATGGCGAGTGGGAGAAGTAATCAGGGAGGAGTACCAGGTGGAGGTACCGGCGGATTATCCCCCTATCCGATACGCTCTCTGGGTCAGAGTCCGAAATGGCGAGGAAGAACTGAGCGCGTCCGGCGACGTCGAGACAGACGAGTCCAACCGAGTCAAGGTAGGAGGGATAGAAGTTGCTCCTGCCGAGAAACCGGTAGGCCTGGCTAAAACGCCAGCGGTGGCGACCAAACTTGAAATCCCAGTCAACGACGAGATTCTCCTCGTGGGTTATGACCTGAACAAAGCTGACCTGCCGCCGGGCGAGAAACTCCAGATTGTCACATCCTGGCAGAGCTTGAAGCAGACAGGCAGGGACTATGTCATCTCATTGGAAGTGCGAAATGGCAGCTACAAGATAAACCAGGTCTTGGACATCGCACCCACCAGGTTGTGGGAAGAAGGCAAGTACTATCGAGCCAAGACCGTAGTCCCCCTCAACCCTCACACCCTCGACGGCACCTATTCTCTGCATCTATGCCTGGATCACGACCAGTCGGACACCAGGATCGAACTGGTCACCTTGGACATCCACTCCCAGCAGCGACGTCACATCATCCAACGTGTCGGGAAGGCTGACTACGAAGGGAGTGAGATCCTCAGCCCAGACGAACCACTCTCTCTGCGGTTCGATTTGGGGGAGAGAGAAACTCTGGAACTCATGGCCGGCTGGACGGGCAAAGCTGGGGGTGAAGAGACCAGGGTGGAAATCTATATCTCGAACGCCTATTGGTATGGGAGATATTTGGGGACTTGGGTGGTGAAATCAGGAGATTACCGGGTGACGAAGTGGAAGATTGGCAGGGAATTCACGGCTCCTGGCCAGAACGTGATCGAGTCGAGAGTGCCCGAAGTTAGGGAGAGGATAAATAACATAGGATGGCGAAGATGGATGGACCTGGTGTTCCCGGACTTGATGCAGGACCCGCGCACCGAGTATGACGGACCGATCCAGATGGACTTTGCCCAGGTGAGCAGTCGGTGGGAAGGGAATTGGGATGGCTACTATGATTTGGCGAGGGTATACGCTGGGAGAGGGATGGATGAGGAGGTGGTGAGGCTGTATGAGGAAGGAGTGGATATGGGAGTCGGGCCGGGGCAAGTTGACGAACTTGCACTTTTCAAGAGAGCCTATGCCGCACTGGGGAAGCAGGGAAAAGTTAGAAAGATAGAGGAGCGAATAGCAGAACGCATAGCGCACAAGACGAACGTGAACCTCGGAGGCAAGGTCGAGTTCCTGGGTTATAGCCTGAGAGGGGAAAAAGATGACCGTGGGATCAGCCTCTTCTTCAAGTGTCTGGAGGAGATGGAAGAGGACTATACATTGTGGGTGCACGGAGAGGTGGAGGACGAGTCGCTGTTGGAAGGACAGAGAAAAGAGGTTGGGTATGCGGTGTTTGACCACTTGTTGCCAACCTCCAGATGGCAATTGAGAGAAGTGTATCAGGATGACAAGGTGAGGGAATTGCAGCCGGGGCGGTATCATTTCACACTGGGGTTGTGGCGGCCGGAGGATGGAAGCCGGTTGTGGCGGGAGGATGACCCCAACGCCCACATCATAGACCTGGGATGGATGGAAGTTGAATAAGTTGAGATGACTGTGCAAGGATTTCTCGCTCAGAAGCGTGTCCTCCAATACCTGGTCTTGGCTCTGGTTCTAATAGCCGCCACAGTGCTCAGTTGTTACAGAATCGCGGAACCAGCATGGGATGGCACCCATTATGCCAGCCCGTCGCACGACGTCTCGCTGGATGGCTGGCACGGTTTCACTCTATACGAATGGGGTGAAGTGGCCCGAAACTACCGCAAGTTCGGCTATCTCGTGACCAAGCTTGGCCAAGTTAGGAATCATGGGTGGATCAAACCAGAGAGTGGCTTCCGCTATCGTTTCGACCACCCTCCCTTGCCTCCCTTGCTGGTCTCCGTGAGCCTCGGACTCTTCGGCCTCCATGAGTGGAGTATCAGGTTGATTCCTGTACTCTCGTCATTGCTTATTCCGACACTGGTGTTCATTCTGACGAGCAAGTGGGGCGGAAAAAAGGTGGCTCTACTGGCATCGCTTTTCCTCGTTCTGACCCCTATGTATGCCTACTACAGCAAATTACCAACCTGGCACATTCCCGCCTCGTCCTTCTCATTGCTGACCTTTGTCTTCTACTATTGGTGGACGGAAACAGGGAAGAGATTACATTACTTTGGAATGTATGTCAGCCTCGTGTTGGGACTGCTTTCGGAGTGGGTGGCGTATTTTGTGGTGCCAGCGATTCTTTTGCACTATATCATTTATAGGCACGGAAAGGCCAAAAGCCCAAGTTTTGTGCTCTCTTTTGGCGCCTTGCCGGTAATGTTCCTAAGTGCTCACTTTGGCTGGAGCTACTTACTAGTAGGGGAAAGAGGTATTTGGACATTATTTGACAAGTTTCTAGAGAGGGCAATCTCCAGCGGTACTGCGGAGGGCACATACGAATTTACTAGATGGGATTTCTATGCCACTGCCTATGCCCGTTCCAAGTTCTTCCTCACCCCCACGATTTGTATCTTGTCAACCTCGTGGTTCTTCATAGATTTCCTTCTCGCGCCTCTTCACAAGAAACTTTCAAAGCAGAACCTATTCATTGCAGCCTTTTTTCTTTTCGGTCTCAGCCACAACCTGTTATTTAGCAACCTTGCCTTCATTCACGACTTTGTCATGTTCTTTCACTTGCTTCCTTTCTTTGCCATTACCGCTGCTCTCGGAGCCCAATGCATCGCCGAGAGAATGCTAATGAACAAATGGCAATGGACTGCCCTGTTCATCCTGGTCATTTGCTATTCTTGCGGTAAACAATCCATCTCTGCGCTGGAACACCTTCATAGTACGTACATAGATGCCGATCGTTTCCTGATAGGTAGCAGAGTCAACGAGATTGCCGATAGAGACGCAATTGTGGTGGGAAATTTCAAGCCAGATCCCTATATGGCTTTCTATGCTGACAGGTCATGGCAGATAGTGAGAAATCTTCAAGACTTGACAAGCCGGATGCAGATAAATCCACACCCTAGTCACTACATTCTCCATGATGGAAGCTCAGTGGACGGGGAATTGAGACAGTACCTGGTCAGAAACCACCCTGTGGAGATCTCTTACGGTTATTCCTTCTTTAACCTGCAGGAGGCAGGTTCCAATACCATCCTCCAGGACCCCCAGATCGAACATCCAGCCAAAGTCAACTTTGACGATAAGCTGATGTTCCTGGGCTACAATGTAGAGGAAATGATCCCCAAAAAGCCAGAGCCCTCGTGGTTGGACAAATACCTTAATGCCCACGCCGAGCTGATGCCGGAGCATCGAACCACCTTTCGCATCACTTATTTCTGGCGATGCCTGGAGGAGATGGAACAGGACTACACTCTGGTCACCCAGTTTGAAGGCCACCAGGGCGAGGCCTATCGCCTCAATCAGAGCCACCAGGGGGTGAACGGGGCCTACCCAACCTCAATGTGGCAGGTGGGAGAGGTGATCAGAGAAGAGTACCAGGTGGAAGTGCCAGCAGACTATCCGCCCCTCCGATACAGCTTGTGGGTGGAGATGCGGGATGGAGAAGAGCGACTGGAAGTGGTGAACGAGGTCGGGACAGATGAGGAAGGCAGGGTCAGGCTGGGGGGGATCGAGGTGCTGCCTGCCGAAAAGCCGACGCCTTTGGCTTCGGCGCCTCAACCGCAGTATAGAGTCGAGGCAAACGTCAACGATGAGCTGCTGTTCGTGGGCTACGACTTGAGTGAGAGAAACCCACAGCCAGGCGACCGGCTCAAGGTCACTACCTATTGGCAGAATCTGAGAAAGACAGAGCGGGATTATGCCATCCAGGTAGAACTGAGGAACGGTGGATACAAGGTGCGAGAGATTTTGGACATAGCACCCATCAGATTGTGGGAAGAAGGAGAGTACTACCAAGGTGACGCCGTGATAGCCATTAACCCTCATCTCCTTGGTGGGACGTACTCTCTCAACCTGGGGCTGGAGAGGGATGATGGAACAGGGACACAAGTCAGTCTGGCTTCTTTGGGCATTCATTGGTGGCGGCGACACATCATCAGGCAATGGGGAAAGGCCAACTACGGAGGGAGCCATATCATCAGCCTGGACGAACCGCTCTCTCTGCGATTTGATTTGGAAGAGAGAGAAACTCTGGAACTCGTTGCTGGCTGGACAGGCAAAGCCGGGGGTGAAGAGACCAGGGTGGAGGTCTATATTACGAACGACTATTGGCGTGAGAGGTATCTGGGAACCTGGGTGGTGAAATCGGGGGATTACCGGGTGATGAGGCGAAAGATTGGCAAGGTATTCACAGCCCCTGGGGAGAATGTGATCGAGCTGAGGGTATCTGAAGTGCGGGAGAGGGTGCACAACGTAGGCTGGCGAGGATGGATGGACCTGGTGTTCCCGGACCTTCTGCAAGATCCGCACACTGATTACGACGGCCCCATCCAGATGGATTTTGCCCAGGTAAGCAGCCAGTGGCAAGAGAATTGGGACGACTACTATAATCTGGCCAAGGTCTATGCCGAAAGATGGATGATGGGTGAGGTAGCAAGGCTATACGAGGAAGCGGTGGAGAAAGGATCTGAGCCAGCGCGAGTTGACGACTTGGCACTTTTCAAGGGAGCCTACGCCGCGCTTGGGGAGCAGGGGAAGGTTGGAGAGATAGAGGAGTGGATAGCAAGGCGCATAGCGCACAAAATGAACGTGAACCTCGGAGGCAAGGTAGAGTTCCTGGGCCACAGCCTGAGAGGAGAAGAGAAGAGTGATCACGGGCTCAGTCTCTTCTTCAAATGTCTGGAGAAGATGGAAGAAGACTACACCCTCTGGTTGCACGGGGAAGTGGAAGATGAGTCGCTGCTGGAGGGACAGAGAAGAGAGGCAGGGTACGCCGTGTTCGACCATTTGTTGCCAACTTCTAGATGGCAGGTAGAGGAAATATATCAGGACGATGAGGTGAGAGGGTTAAGGCCAGGGCGGTATCATTTCACACTGGGGCTATGGCGACCGGAAGATGGGAGTCGGTTGTGGCGGGAGGATGATCCCGACGCCCACATCATAGACCTGGGATGGGTAGAAGTCAAATAAACTCTTGAAACGGTCTGGGTCACTCTACTGCACATCTCTTAGAACATACCCGTTGTTTCATCAAAAGCCAAAGGATGAATGAAGGAATGACAGACATTGCTAAACTCAAAAAGGAATGGGAACAAACTATTTTGCAAAAAAACCTGGCCCGCTTCCCTGAACGCCGTGAGAGCTTTGAGACTACCTCCAGCATCCCGGTGGAGCGGGTCTACACGCCCGATGACGTGAAAACAGATTACATCCGCGACCTGGCCTTCCCTGGTCAGTATCCCTTCACTCGAGGCGTGCAACCGACCATGTATCGGGGTCGGCTGTGGACCATGCGCCAGTACGCTGGCTACGCCACGGCCGAGGAGTCCAACCAGCGCTACAAATATCTGCTGGAGCAGGGCCAGACGGGCCTCTCGGTGGCCTTCGACCTGCCTACCCAAATCGGCTATGACTCCGACCACGAGCTAGCCGAGGGTGAGGTAGGCAAGGTGGGGGTGGCCATATCTTCTCTGGAAGACATGGAGACCCTTTTCGATGGCATTCCCTTGGATCAAGTCTCCACCTCCATGACCATCAACGCCCCGGCAGCGGTCCTGCTGGCCATGTACATTGCCGTAGCCAAGAAGCAGGGTGTAGAGGTGTCCAGGCTCAGAGGCACCATCCAGAACGACATCCTCAAGGAATACGTGGCCCGTGGGACCTACATCTTCCCCCCCGAACCTTCCATGCGTTTGATCACCGACACGTTCCGCTACTGCACAGATAACCTGCCCTTGTGGAACACCATCAGCATCTCCGGCTATCACATCCGTGAGGCTGGTTCCACCGCTGTCCAGGAGGTGGCCTTTACTCTGGCCAACGCCATCGCTTACGTGCAGGCTGCCATTGACGCGGGATTGGATGTAGACGATTTTGCCCCTCGCCTCTCTTTCTTCTTCGGCGCCCACAACAACCTCTTCGAAGAGGCAGCCAAGTTCAGAGCCGTGCGTCGGCTGTGGGCACACATCATGAAGGATCGCTTCGGGGCGCAGAATCCTAACTCATGGATGATGCGCTTCCACACCCAGACGGCAGGGTGCACTCTGACTGCTCAACAGCCCGATAACAATGTGGTGCGGGTGACCTTGCAGGCCCTGGCCGCTGTGCTGGGCGGCACCCAATCGCTGCACACCAACTCCCGCGACGAAGCCCTCTCGCTGCCTACCGAGGACTCGGTACGCATCGCCCTGCGCACCCAGCAGATCATCGCTCACGAGAGCGGCGTGGCCGACACCATTGACCCGCTGGCCGGGAGCTATTTCGTCGAACACTTGACGGACGAAATCGAAAAGAGGGTCCAGGAATACATCGAGAAGATAGATGCTATGGGTGGTGTCTTGGCTGCCATCGAAAGGGGTTACATCCAGAGAGAGATCCAAGAGAGCGCCTACCGCTACCAGCGGTCCGTGGACCGGAAGGAACAGATCATGGTGGGGGTCAACGAGTTCACCGTCTCAGAGACCACTTCCCTGCGGCTTTTGAAAGTGGACCCGGCCGTACAGGAGCGGCAGACAGCCCGGCTGGCCGCCCTCAAGCAACGGCGCGATAACGGGAGGGTGAAAAACCTTCTGGAAAAACTGGAGCAGGCAGCCGTTTGGGCCTGTCCTGAGCGAAGTCGAAGGGACGAAAACCTGTTGCCTGTTATTCTGGAATGTGTAGAATCTTATGCTACACTGGGAGAGATTTGCGGAGTGCTGCGTCATGTCTTCGGCGAATACAAACCCACCGTAGCTCTTTGAGCATCATCAAACCACACAAAGGAGACAGGCATGATTAAGAAAATTGACCACATTGGCGTCGTCGTCAACGACATCGAGGAAGCACTAAAAGTCTACCAGCACGCCCTGGGACTCAGCCTGGCTAAAATCCAGGAGAGGACCGACCAGGCAGTGACCATCGCCTTTCTGCCCACCGGGGAGAGCGAGATCGAACTGGTACAGCCCGTCACCGGTGATAGCGGCGTGGCCAAGTTCTTACAAAAACGGGGAGAAGGTATCCACCACATCTGTCTTGAAGTAGACGATATCGAAAAAGCGTTAGCCGACCTGCAAGAAAAAGGCTTGCAGTTGATTGATGAAACACCGCGCACTGGCCCCGAAGGGGAGAGATTCGCCTTTATTCACCCCAAGAGCACCCACGGCGTGTTGATAGAATTGTATGAGTATCCCCAATCAACGACAAGGCCCGAATAGCCAATAAGACCTATTGACGGGGCGCGATTTGTATGCTAAACTGGATATAGTGGGGACGCCCCGACCTAAAAAAGGAGCGTGTATAGATGTTTCTAGAGAAAGGCTTGATTCAGGTTTACACCGGTCCGGGCAAGGGCAAGACGACGGCTGCCTTGGGTCTAGCCTTGCGAGCGGCCGGGCAAGACATGAAGGTCTATGTCATCCAATTCATGAAAGGCTGGCCCCACTACGGTGAACTGATCAGCGTAGAGAAGCTGCCCAACATCACCCTGCGCCAGTTTGGGCGCCCGGATTTCGTAAACAAGGGCAATCCCGACCCTGAAGACGTGGAACAGGCTCATCAAGCCCTGGACCATGCCCGCCAGATTTTAACCAGCGGCGATTACGATGTGGTTGTCCTGGACGAGATCAACGTCGCCCTGGACTACAATCTAATCGAGTTGGGCGAGGTTCTTACTCTCATAGAGAGCAAGCCGGAGAAGGTTGAGCTAGTCCTCACCGGCCGCGGCGCCCATCCCGAAATCGTCAAGAGAGCAGACCTGGTAACTGAAATGCTGGACATCAAGCATCCTTTTAACGAGGGGGCCAAGGGGCGGCGGGGTATTGAGTATTGATGGCATGATCCATAGTGCCTATATGTGGGGTAAGAACGTCCCCCTCCGGGATTTCCTGTACCGCAACAGTGGCAGGTGAAGACAAATGGTCTTAGACGTCAGCCCGCAAATGATATTAGGGGTGTTAATCGCCCTCGTGACCTGTGTTTTCCTGATAACGGCCGGGATCATCAGCTATGTCAGTGGCCCCAGACAGGGGAAAAAGTCCGAGGCCAAGCGGCCAGGTATCGAGTTCGACCTGGAAACAAGGGCAGCAGAGCCCCTGCAAGGAGAAGAGGTGCCAGCTATACCATCCGGTAGCCCCCTCACCGAGCTACGGGAAGAGACGAAGATACAGAGAGAAAGGATTGAGCCTATGGGACTGAAAGAGATCATGCGCGTCCTGCGCGACGAGGATACAGGAGCCATCGTGGTCGAGGCAGAGGGTCGCCAGTACAGGCAGTTAGTGGAGATACGGGATGGCAGGATAGGCAGCCAAGTTCTGGAAGCTATAGCCGACCTGATCAAGTTCACAGGCGGCATCGTCACAGGGCAATGGGCCAGGCCCGTTCCCACTTCGGCTCCTACTGTAGAAAGGCCTCCTCAGCCACAGGTTGTAGAGCCTGCAAGCTTTCGGACCATGGCTGCGGAACCTCCTAGCAGCGATGAGGAGGAAGCCTTCCTCCGTCGATTGAGAGAAGGAGACCTTCAGGCCAGTCAAACCCCAGCACAGGAAGCGCGGCCGGGCATCATCGGTTTCATCCGACGACAGAAACCCCAGGCGGCTGCCGAGGGAACAGGGGCCGGGGGCACTTTCATTGACGAAATTGAGGAGATATTGCAACGAATGATCAGCATCGCTCCGACACCTTTGGGCAAGGAGGTACACGTCAGAACTGGTCCGGACGGGAGCTTGCAGATCGAAGCTGATGGACAGTACTTTTCCAGACCAGACGAGGTGCCCGACCCCACCATACGCGATCTCATCAAGGCTGCGGTCAAAGAGTGGGAGAGAAACTAGAGCAAATCGCATCCAAAAGTAGCAAGAGCCGCCCGATTTCCTGCCTCAATGTTTTAGGAATCGGGCGGCTTTCGCGTTTCGAGCAGATTTCAGGAAGCGCATCAACCTCACCTATTTGGGGTGCGGCCCAGCATACTCGATGATAACCAGGTCGGCTTCCTTGTCCACGGTGTAAAATACGCGGTCGTGGTAATTCACCCGATATTCGATCACCCCGCGCTTGCGCTGGCTGCGGAACATCGAGGTCTTTCCACCGGGGTGGCGTTGCAAAGGGGTTTCGCTAAGCCAGTCCCAACACTCTTGCACTCCGGCTGCATCCCGCTGGCGGATCTGATCCCATCCCTTCTGAGCTTTCTTGTTCTTGAAGACAATCTCATACTTCGACAACAGGACGCTCCACGGGGATATATTCTTCCGGTCGGTAGGGAGTTTCTAATGCAGCCAGTAGTTCGGGGTTAAGGTTGCTTTCGGCTGTGGCTTGCCAGTCTTGTAGCAGACAAGCGAATTCTTGCCAGTCCCCGGTTTGCACCATGTCAGAGAAGCAATGCAGGAGCTCGGCCATGAATTCTTCTTGCTCACCAGCGTCAAGATGTTTGTACCAAGGCAATGCTTGTGATTCCACCCCCTGGCGTCGTCCGAGCAGGAACCGGGCGACTAGTCGGGCATAGTCCAGTATTTTGGCATGGATGGCTTCATCAGCGCGGCGCATGATGATCAGATCGGCCTTTCCCCCTTGGGCGATGGTCACCGGCGCCGTCTGACGTACCACATCGAGCCAGTACTTCATCCGTTTCTTGAAATCGCTTACCTGAACGATCTGATCCTCGAAAACGCTAAGCATAACTGTGACTCCTTTCCGAGTCCAATTATATACCATTTTTGATACAATTTCAAGTACCAGATTTGAAGCACAACCCTCTTGGCCTCCCTTTATGGCTCCACTACCTTATACTTCCCTTCTTCCTCCCGCAGATAGCCCATCGGCACTTGTGACTCGTGATCGAAAATGAGCAACGCCTTCTTCTCCAAAGCCCACTGCCGGATGCGCCGCTTGGTCTCGATGGTTTCCAGAGGCTCCACATCGTAGGCTGGCACCCAGGCCAGCCGCTCCATCATGACGGTCAGAGGCGACAGGTCGCCCAGGTAAATGGCCAACTTGCCCTCCGACTCGATGATCACGCTCTGGTGGGCGCGGGTGTGGCCCGGGGTGGTGATGCAGCGCACCTCGGAGGTGACGCGCGTGTCGCCATAGAGCAGGCGCACCTGACCACTCTCTTCCAGGGGAACAAAGTTGTGGGCGAAATAGGTGCCTCTAGTGCGCTCGTTAGGGTAGCTGGCGTCGGCCCACTCCAGCCGTTGGATCCAATATTCGGCTCGAGGAAAAGTGGGCATGGGCTGGCCATCGCGCAAAAAGGTGTTGCCCCCACAATGATCACTGTGGAGATGGGTGTTAATGACGATGTCAATGTCTTCCGGAGCCAGACCCAAGCGCTCCAGGCTGCCAATCAGGCGCCTCTCACCCACCATATTCATGAACTGCCGCTCCTTGGCTGATAGCTTGTCGCCGTGGCCCGTGTCCACCAGGATCCTCTTGCCTTCAGACTCGATCAACAGACAGTTCAGGTGCATGGGGACACGGTTGAGCTCATCGGGCTGGAGGACCTTTTCCCAGAGGACTCTGGGCACCAGCCCAAAGGACCCGCCACCGTCGGACCAGGTGACGCCGTCGCTGACGACATGCAGGTTCACATTACCTAGATGCAATCTCCCCCTCCGCCTTCCTCACCAACTTTTCCCACTCCCGATCCACGCGCTCCTGAATGGCCTGGATGTTTTCGGCCGATAGATGGCGGAAGCGACCCTGGAGCTTCAGATACTCACTCACTGGCACAGACTTTTTGGGCCAAACGGTGATGGTGTATCTCTCCCCATTCTCAATCTCATAGAGGGGGAAGACTTTGGACTCTACAGCCAAACGGGTAAGCTTGATGGAATCGCTGGCCTCGGCCCTCCAACCCGGTGGACAGGGTGATAACACGTGCATGAACTTGGCTCCACGAATGCTCTTGGCCTTTTTGAACTTGGCGACAAGGTCCTCGGGGTAGGCCAGAGTAGCCGTGGCTGTGTAGGGGATCCCGTGAGCAGCCATAATGGCCACCATGTCCTTCTTGGGTTCGTCCTTGGGATGTTCCACCGGGGTGGTGGTCGTCCAGGCCATCCAGGGCGTGGCCGAACTGCGCTGGATGCCGGTGTTCATGTAGGCCTCGTTGTCATAGCAAGTGTAGATGAAATCATCGTTGCGCTCCACGGCACCGGAGAGGGCCTGGAAGCCGATGTCAAAGGTCCCTCCATCGCCGGCCCAGGCCAGCACCGTGGTCTCGGTGTCACCCTGCACATCCAGAGCGGCCCGTATCCCCGAAGAGAGGGAAGCAGCCGTCTCAAAGGCGGTGTGGTAGATGGGCACTTTCAACGACGAGTAAGGGAACGGTCCGGCGATGATGGACCAGCAACAGGCAGGGATAACCAAGATGGTCCTGTCGCCCAAAGCCTTCAGAGCGTAGCGCATAGCCAGAGCCGCCCCACAGCCTGGGCAGGACACACTACCAGGATACGTTAATTCCTCCTCGGGAATCACAAAATTCTTTGTGCTCGGAATCGTCATTACCTGATTCATTTCTTCACTCCTATCCATGAAATCTCCTCCGGCGGGGCGTCGTTGGCCAGGGTGATGTTGATGATCTCCTTGATAGGCTCAGGGGTGACGTCGCGCCCCCCCAGGCCAGCGATAAAGCCAAAGACCGGTGGCCGGTGCGCTCCATCTACGTTGTAGAGGGCCGATTTGACCTCCTGGGCAAAGATGCCGCCATGTCCGAAGGAGATGTTGCGATCTATGACAGCCACTTTGGGAATGTCAGCCAAAGCCTGGCGCACAGCCATGGACGGGAAAGGGCGAAAGAGACGCACCTTGAGCAGTCCCACCTTCACCCCTTGCTCCCGCAGCTCATCTATGACCTCACGCGAGGTGCTGGTGACAGTGCCCGAGGTGACCAGGGCCACCTCAGCGCCCTCCAGGCGGTAGGGCTCCACCAGGCCGTAGCTTCGCCCAAAGACCTCCCCGAACTCCTCATCCACTTCCCGGGCTACGGACGCTGCCTCTTCCATGGCTTTCTGCATCTTGTAGCGCATCTCCATATAGTGCTCGGGGGCCACGATTGGCCCAAAGGCGTGAGGGTCGTCGATGTCCAACTTTAATTGGGGGCGGTAGGGCGGCAAGAAGCCATCCACCCTGTCCTGATCAGGAATGTCCACCCCCTCGGAGGTGTGAGAGAGCACAAAGGCATCGAGGATGACCATGACCGGCAAGAGGACGCGCTCGGCCACCTTGTAGGCCTGGATGACGGTGTCCAACACCTCCTGGTTGGCCTCGCAATAGTATTGCAGCCAGCCAGTGTCCCTCTGGGAGAGGGTGTCGTTCTGCTCGGTCCAGACGTTCCAGCCAGGGGACACAGCACGGTTCACGGTCCCCATGACGATGGGCAGCCGTGCCCCGGCCGCCCAATGGAGCAGTTCGTGCATCAATAGAAGCCCCTGGCCAGAGGTGGCGGTGAAAGCCCGTACCCCTGTGGCCGAGGCCCCGATGCAGGCGGCCATGGCCGAGTGCTCCGATTCCACCTTGATGAAACGGGCGTCCAACTCACCCTCGGCACAAAAGTTGGCCAACAACTCGATGATAGAAGTCTGGGGAGTGATGGGATAGGCGGCGATGACCTGCACCCGGGACAGCCTGGCCCCCCAGGAGGCAGCATAGTTGCCTGTCAATACTTTTTCCACTTGATCTCCTCCTCGAAGGATATGGCCCGCCGTGGACATTCGACGACGCAGATGCCACATCCCTTGCAGTAGTCATAGTCAAAGACGTAAGGTCTCTCGTCGCCATCGCGCAAGACGGCCACGTCGGGGCAGAAGATGAGACAGTTGTCACATTGGTTGCAGGTGCCACAACTGAAGCAACGGGCAGCCTCCGCCACGGCCACCTCTTCGTCAAAGCCCCGGTTGACTTCGTCAAAGTCCTTCACCCGCTCTTCAGCAGGTGCCCGGGCCTGCCTGGGGCGGGGCACTTCCTCGAAGTAGACCAGGTTCAGGTCTTCAAAGCCCACCACGGTGGGGTCCACGTCCCTGGGCACAGCGTGCACGTTGCGGTCCAGGGGCGGGAAGCCCTCCAACGTCTCGCCTCGCAGCAGGCGGTCAATGGCCAGGGCAGCCCGTTTGCCGGAGCCAACGGCATGGGTCACCGTGCCGTAGCCTGTGGCCACGTCGCCCCCGGCAAAGATGGGCAAGCACGTGGTGGCTCCGCTGTCATCAATGACGATGCGCTCCCTCTCGGCCCTGATGTCTTTCCTCAGGAAAGAGAGGTCAGCTACCTGCCCCAGAGCAGGGACGACGGTGTCCGCCTCGATGGTGTACTCCGACCCCGGAACGGGTATCGGCCGCCGCCGCCCACTTTCGTCGGGTTCGCCTAACTCCATTTTGGTGCACTTCAGACCGCTGACTTTGCCCTCCTTCACCAGCACCTCCACCGGCGCTACCAGATATTCAATTTGGACGCCCTCTTCCAGCGCCTCCTCGATTTCCTCCTCTATGGCCGGCATCTCGTGGCGCGAACGGCGATAGAGGATGGAGACTTCCGCCCCCAGGCGGCAAGCCGAGCGGGCGGCGTCTATGGCCGTGTTGCCGCCGCCGATGACGGCCACTCTGGAACCCAGACCCGGTTTGTCACCCTGATCCAGCCGACGCAGGAGCTCGATGCCGTGGAGGACGCCGGCCGCGTCCTCGTCGGACATGCCCAAATTCCGGCTCAGGCTCTGGCCCACAGCCAGAAAGATGGCCTGGTAATCTTGGAGGTCGTCCAGCCAGAGATCCCTGCCCAACTGAACGCCTGTCCTGATCTTCACACCCAATGACTCGATGGCTGCGATCTCGTAGTCGAGTACCTGATGAGGCAGGCGGCATTCGGGAATGAGGCGCATCATGCCCCCTGGTTTGTCCTGGGCCTCGAAAACAGTGACGGGGTAACCCTTGCCAGCCAACTGGTAGGCACAGGACAGCCCTGCCGGGCCGGAGCCAACCACCGCTACAGAGGGGGTCGAGGGGTCTGGAGAAACGGAAGGGATGACCTTCAGCCCCCTCTCATGAGCCCAATCGGCCAGGAAGCGTTCTTGAACGTGGATGGCGATAGCTCCCCCCAACTCGGTGCGGTTGCACTGACTTTCGCAAGGGTGGGGACACACCCGCCCGCAGACACCGGGGAAGGGGTTCTCCTGCATGATGAGCTCCCAGCCTTCGCGGTAGCGCCCTTGGCGGATCAAATCCAGGTAGCCGACGATATCCTCGCCGGCCGGGCAGGCGTCGTTGCAAGGCGGCGTCTTGTCCACGTACAAGGGGCGCATATAACGCCAGGAGCCCGTCTTGTTGTAAAGGGTACTGGCCAGCGAAGCAGCCATAGTTGGCATCTCGGCTTCGCTTTTGAAAATGATGACTTTGGCTTCTTCCATAGTTGATAGATCCCTCCATTGGGATGGTGACTTGCTCAGATACGAGGTCAGCCTGCTACCAGTTCGTAAGCCTCTTTGACAGCGGCCACGTTGTCGTCAGGCTTGATGGGCACCGATGCCCGCACGGCCTCTATTACGGATTCCAACTGCGCGAGGCCCGTGATGCGGCAGAAGGCTCCCAGAATAGCCGTGTTGACAATGGGCGCGTTACGGGGCCCCAGGCGATACTTGAAAGCAATGGTATTGGCGTCAACGGTGGCCACCCGATACTTATCCGGGAAGTCAAAAGTCTCCGGAGGATCCACACTGTTGATCAGGATCCAGCCGTCTTCTTTCAGGCCGGCGGTGACGTCCACCACCTCCAGCAAAGTAGGGTCGAGCACCATGATATGATTCGGCTCATAGATCTGAGTGCGGACGCGGATAGGCTTCTCATCAATACGGGTGAAGGCCATCACCGGTGCGCCTCGTCGCTCCACCCCAAAGGCTGGGAAGGACTGGACGTACTTGCCTTCATGGAAAACGGCCTTGGCCAGCATCTCTGAGGCCACGACCGCTCCTTGACCACCCCTACCGTGAATACGGATTTCGATCATTTGTTTCTCCTCTTCATTGAGTCAAGTGCTTATAAAACCTTGGCGACGGAGGCTCCTATGCCCCGGGAGGGCCTTCCTTAGAATCGCTCAGAGCCTCTGTAAACAATGCTTCCAGCCGTTCCTTCTCCGACTGGGGTAGAAAGGCCGCACGGACGCCAGTCAGAATCATCTGCTTGATCTCAGATACAGTAACGCCGATGCCACCCACGGCGACCATATACTCATCGGTCAGAGTGGTATTGCTGACACTGGGATCGTCGGTGTTGATAGTCACAGGCAAACCTATCTGATAAAAAGCGCGCAGCGGGTGCCTGGTGATGGCCTTGACCGCTGCTGTCTGAATGTTGCTGGTGGGACACATCTCCAAAGTGATCCCTCTTTCCCGCACCAGGTCTATAACCGCCAGATCCTCGCTGGCCCTTACGCCGTGGCCGATACGGTCTGCTCTCAGGAGCTCTATAGCCGTGCGCACGCTCTCGGCCCCTGCAGCCTCGCCAGCGTGAATGGTAATACCCAATCCCGCCTCCTTAGCCTTATTGAAAATTTCAGCAAAAGGCCGGGCTGAGTAGTGGACCTCGTCGCCAGCCAGATCCAGCCCGACGATGCTCTGATCGGCATAGTGAATGGCCATGTCAACGATACGGCTGGCGGTGTCCTGGTCATAGTCCCGGCGTATGGTGGTCAGCAGCCTTACCGTGACGTCAAAATCCTGCTCGGCCTTTTTCACGGCGCAGATGACCCGTTCTATCACTTCCTCGAAGCAGAAATCCCGGCTCAAAGCCAAAGTGACCGGGTTGAACCGGAGCTCCAGGTACTTGACATTGTCCTGGGCAGCATCAGCCACAGCCTCGTAAGAGATGCGGTCAATGCAGTCCAGCTCAGAGTAGAAACGAGCTAAAAAGTTGAACTTTTCCAGGAAAGTATGAAAATCTGGCGCTTCATCGGTGGTTACCTGAACGTAAGGTCGTAACTCTTCAATATCGTAACTGGGTAGGTCTACACCGTGTTCACAGGCGATTTCAGCCAAAGTAGAAAGACGGAGAGAGCCTTCCAGATGCCGATGCAAGTCCACCTTGGGCAGATCCTGTAAGGTCTCGCGCAAGCTTTTTCTTCGTTTGATCTTTAACGTTAAATCCACCATTTGCAGTTACGATCGTAGAAATCACTCAAGAAGCATCTCCTATCAGCTCAGCGAAGGCTGCGATAGCCACGGTGCTTCCTCAATCCCCTCTGTCCTCTCTCCATCTCTCAGGACAGGCAAAGTAAAAAAGAAAGTACTGCCCTGTCCCGACTGGCTCTCAGCCCATACTTTTCCCCCATGGGCTTCAATGGCCTCTTTGACCAGAGCCAGCCCCAGGCCGGTGCCACCGAAACGTCGAGTAGGGGAACCATCAACCTGATAGAAACGCTCAAAAATCTTTTCCAACTGGTCACCGGGAATGCCAATACCCGTGTCAGAGACTGCTACGCGCAGATATTCACCCTCCTCTCTGATACAAACGGTGATTTTCCCCCCATCGGGGCTGAATTTGATGGCATTGCCCACGAGATTATCGAAAACCTGCCCGAGGCAATTGCGGTCAGCCCACACGAGAGGCAAGGTCTCTGGCATCTCTGCCTTCAAAACAATGCCCGCTTTGGTAGCTGCTGCCCCCGCACTTTCCAGAGCCATCATGGTCACTTCAGCCAGAGACACACGAGTAGGCCTCAGAGATTCCATTTCAACTTGCTGCAAGGAAAGAAGGTTGTTGATGAGACGCGTCATGGCGTCTGCACGCTGAACTACGATCTGCAAACCATTCCGTTGCGGCTCACTGAGTTCACCCATCGCCTCCTCTAACATCAGTTCCACGTAACCTTTTATAAAGGTCAACGGAGTGCGCAGTTCGTGGGACACATTTTGCACGAATTCCCGTTGCAGTCGGTCGAGAGCCTGGAGTTCATCGTAGGCTTTCGCCAGTTCTTCTGCTCTCTTTTTCGAGCTCTCGTAGAGCTGGGCATTCTCTATGGCTACAGCCGCCTGTGCGGCGGCGATGGTCAAGAGTCGCCCGTCATCGGAACTGAAGGCATCTGGCCTGTCATCATCCACGCAAAGGGCACCGATGACCTTGTCTTTGCTGATCATGGGCACTGCCAGCAGGGAACGCACAATCGGGTCAAAAGGGATGAAATTGAGATCCCGGCGGGCATCAGGAATATAGAGGGGCTTCGCCTCCGCCACTACCTTGCCAGCAATGCCTTCGCTCACTTTGAGCCTGACTTCTTTCCGCCATTTGGGTTTGACCCCGACAGCAGCCTTGATCTCCAGTATCTGGCTCTCCTCATCGAGGAGAAACAGACAACAGGCACGGCAGTTGATGGATAACTTTAACGTACTGACGATGGAATCCAACACGGTGCTCAACTCGAGGCTGCTGATCACCTGCTTGGCCAAGGTGTAAAGAGTAGAGACCTCAGATAGACGGTGCTGTGTCTGCTTATACAGTCGGGCGTTCTCGATAGCCACAGAGACCTGATCGGCCAAGGTCGAGAGGGTAAAAAGGTCGTCTTCATAAAAAGCGTTGAGTTGGGTGCTTTGCACATCCAGCACACCTATGACCTCTCCCTTGGCCTTGATGGGGACCGCCAACTCTGACCTTGCGTCACCCAGTTCCTCCACCAGATGATAGCGAGGCTCCTTAGTGACATCACCGACCAGAAGAGGTTCACCAGTTTGAGCCACCCAGCCCGTGATCCCTTGCTGGCCTATCTTCATCCGGTAACCCTCGTACATCCGGCCGGTGTGGCCAGCGCTGGCCTGGAGGACAAGCTCTCCTGCATCCGCGTCTACCAAAAGAATATTGGCATAATAATAAGTAAATACATGAACCAGGGAGTCAACCACCTGATGCAACAATTCATCCAGATCCAGCTTTGAAGCGATCTGCTGCCCTACCTCGCCAATAGCTTTGAGCTGAGCTACCCTTTTCCGTTCACCCTCATACAGCCAGGCATTCTCAACCGAGATAGCTGCCTGGTTGGCTATGGTCTGGCAGAGACGAGTCTCCCTGTGGTCAAACTGTCGCTCCCAACGACTTTCTAAAAGATCAATGAAACCGATGACTCTATCCCTTGTCATCAAAGGGACTATCAGAGACGTTTTCCCACCCAATTCCGCCAATCGTGCCTTGTCACCCTCACCTGTGTAAGGGTCACTCACGCTGATGCTTAACGGCTGGCGGGTGCGCAGCACGCCAATGGTAATAGGGCAATCCGATATGGAATAGGTCTCGCCATGACGAGAGAATCGCTCCCGTCTTGTAGCCTCAGGTCCGGTATAGTGGGCCAGGGCGGTGGCTGTCTGGGTTTCCGAGTTCCAATCCCAAATATAGACACTGGTGGCATCAACGACCCGGGCCATTCGCTTGGCCAGGTTGCGCAACACTTCCTCGACTTCCAGGCTGGATGATGTGGCGACGCTGGCTTGAAAAAGACTCGAAAGCTCCTTTACTCTCTGTTGGGTCTGAGCGTAGAGACGGGCGTTCTCAATGACCAGAGCAGCTTGAGAGGCCATGGCAGCCAGGAGGCCCTTATGCCTTTCATTAAAGGCATAAGGGCGATGGCTCTGCACAGAGATGGCACCAATGACATAATCCTTGACCATAAGGGGCACTCCCAGCCAGGACTTGCTGGGTTCTCCACCGGCTACCATGACTTCAGCCGGGAGACTCTCCTTCTCTTCATCAAGATTGTGGATCAGGAGGGGCTGCCGCGAACGGACGATCCAGCCTGTCAGGCCACCCTCTTTAAGCGGTACGCTAAATTTCTCAAGACGCTCTCCTTTGTCAACAAAGAGATCAAAGTTCAGTTCTTCCCTCCGCTCATCATAAAGAGCGACAAAAAAGGTGGAGATTGCCATTATTCTCCCCACCTGCTCGTAGATTAGTTCTAGGGCCTCATTCAAGTCCAGCGTAGAAGCCATGGCTACACTGATATTGTAGAGGATGGCCGTCTCCTCAGCACGGCGTTCAACCTCCTGGTACAACCGAATTTTCTCAAGAGCTGTCCCTATTTGGTCGCTGACACAAGTAAGGAACGTCACATCTTCAGGGGTAAACCGGCGAGGAGAGTGGCTGGCCACGATCATTACACCGAGCACCGCCTCCCTCAAACTGAGAGGTATCCCAACGAAAGCCTGATGTCCCTCACCCATCAACCCACTGAAGCCAGGTTCTCTGGCGATGTCCTCGACTAAAATAGGGTCGCCTTTTTGAACCATTCGTCCGAATAGGCCGCTCTGATCGCTCTCCGATTCCCTGATCCGTTGAGCAAACTCTGGCGAATGGCCACTCTGGGCAACGAGACGCAATTCCTGCATCTCTTCATCCAGCACGAAAATGCCCCCGGCATCCGTTTCTGTCACTTTTAGCACCGTGGCCAGGGCGTTATTCAGGATCTCCTCCAGATCGGTGGAGCGATTCACTATGGCAGCAATAGCATTAAAGGCAGAGAGTTCCTTGTCACGCGATTGTTCCCGTTCGCCAATGTCGCTTAAATGGCTGGACACTGGTGCCGGTTGATTCATATCCACTCTATTCCTTAAGTAACCAGTCCCAATAGCGAAGGGTAATAACCAAACTTATGCTTGTACCTATAGCAAAGGGCAGGTAGTAAGTGAGCAAATAGAACAAATCGTTATTCAGCAAGGCCGGTGCCCGCTCGGAAGCCAACAGCACGCTGGTTTTCAGAAAATAGGCTATCAGTGACACCAGCAGGAATATAGCACTAACATAAAAACCTCGATAGTAACCTCGCATCTTGGTCACCGCTCCCAGTTTCTGACTGAGCCTGGCCATAATTAAAGTGATGTAGATAGCGGACATCAGACCCGCAGAGCCCAAAACAGCAGCTACGATGTTCAAGCCCGACCCCCTGTCATCAAGTTCAAGATGTGATAACCAAGGATGGCAGTAGCCACCCCTCCGGCAAAGAACAAGGTATCTCCAAGGGGGTCTCCCACAAAGTTGCTGGCCAATAAGAAATCGTATCTGAGCGCACCGAATAGAAACAAGACCAAGGGGAGGAGAAAAAGTTGATAATGAGACTTCTGATGGGCTTTCCTTTCATAGAATCTAGCTATCAGAAGGAGGAAAAAGAGGAGTATGACGATCATTACCCACGAGTAGGTCATTAGAACCAGGTTGATACCAATCATGATTGGCCGTTTCTCCTGTCTTCCTGGCCGTCCAGTCGTTGCCTCACCCCTTCACCTTTTGACGAAAGCCTCGATGAAGGACTCGGCCATGCGACGGGGGCTGCCACTCATGATACCCTCCTGTCCTTCGAACTTGGCCTGGACTTTGATGCCCTGGGACGTGATCTCATACTGTCTGATATCCTTGGCATGGTCACTGCCTCGGAACTTGAGGACGAGGAGTGCCCTATGTATGGCACTTTCGATTTCCACATACCTCAGGAGGATGTAAGAATCAACGATAAAAGCAACACTTTCATCATCGCTCTCGGTTCCCCCCAACAAGGCAGGGTTTTCCCTGGTCAAGATACTGGTCAGTCCCTCGCGCTTAAGGGCATTGATAAAGCTGTACTCGATAGTCCGTAGCTCAACAGGGTCGCGGCTCAGTCTCTCAAAGTGAGACAGGCTATCAATCAGGATACGCCGTGCTCCCATCTCAGTCACCAGAGTCTCGATCATGCCTGACACCCTCTCCAAATCCAGTTTGGTCACTTCAGGGCTGGTCATGATGACTTTGAGTTTACCCTCTTGTTCCAGCTTTTTAAAATCCCAGCCAAAGGTGGCTGCGTCCCGATAGTATTGTTGTGGAAATTGCTCAAAGGTGATGATCAAGCCCGGTTCGTTGTAGTGGGTGATGCCATTGTAGATGAACTGCATACCCAATGTGCTCTTACCTGTACCGGTGGCTCCCTCGATCAAGTTGGCTGTCTGGGGCAAAAATCCACCGTGGAGTATCTCGTCCAGACCTTTGATACCCGTCTTTACCCTTTGCTGCATGTTGGCTCCTCCTTTCGACAGGGTCT
>Ga0180437_10002916_pt1 | contig 26303 bp, 16 predicted proteins | sample SS_ome_4_FD_132410 | JGI IMG/M metagenome (GOLD analysis project Ga0180437, IMG submission 132410) | Hypersaline lake sediment archaeal communities from the Salton Sea, California, USA - SS_3_D_1 metaG | ecosystem: Environmental > Aquatic > Non-marine Saline and Alkaline > Hypersaline >... | reverse complement strand
GATATACCGCACCTCGACCGGGCCGTAGTACCAGCCGTTATTCCATTCCGGCCAGCTGATGCCGGTGCGGTTGGCGCCCTCTAGGGCGGCCTCGATGTTGTCCGCCGTGTCGTAGGGGTCTACGAAGTTGTTGTCGAGGGCGATGTCGAAGGTCACGTTCTCCAAGCCACCGTGATACCCGTTCCACAGCTCCAACGTAACGCTTCCCCCGGTGATGGCGCCGTCCAGGGCGATGATGAAGCGCGTGTTGGCACCGTCGCGGTAGGCATTGGCGACACAGTCGCTGTAGAGGTTCACGCTGGTCAAATCGGGGTCGGCGTCCCAGCGGCTGAACAACACGCCGTTGGCCTCGCCGCGGAGCACTCCGATCACGTCTTCCAGAATCACCCGCAACCGCCCCAGTTGCTCATCGGTCGCTCCCTGATAACTGGCATCGATCAGGACCGTTTCGATGTTCCTGAGGACGCTTCCACTCTCGACGTAGGAGTAGGAGTAGTAGTAGTCGGGATAATAGGGGAGACTGTCTACAGCCGGATCGAAGAATGCCAGCAGGTCGGCGTTCTTCTCCGTATTGATCTGCTCTTCGAGCTTAGCCTGAACCACGCCGACCGGGTCGCCCCAATACGCCGACGACGACACGTATTCCGAGACGTCCGGGCCGAACCCGTCGAAGGAGATCACCATGTCGCCGTCGGCGTCGATCCCCACGTCGGGAAAGCCCTGGTATTCGGGCCAGAGCGTGGCACTGTCCAGATCGAAACTGGCGCTGTTGACCCGCCACTCGTCCCGGAGAATCTCCGCCGTGTAACTGATCTCGCCGGTGGTGTCGTCCACGGTCTCGGTCATGCGATACATCACCGCGTGGACGTTCTCGCTCCGGAACGTGGTGTTGTCGACGTCGTCTCCCTCGTCCCAGGCAATCAACAAATCGCCGTGCATGTCGAAGGCGGCTACCGAATTGACGGCTCCACCCACGCTCCACATCGGCACCACCACGTTTCCGTCGAAGTCGTACACGGCCGCCCGGAGGCTGGCGCCGATGCCCCCGCTCGGCAGCAGATAGTCGGGATCGTGGGTGCGCGTCCACGTGACCGCGATCAGCCCGTCCTTGCTCATCGCCACGAACGGATCGAAGTGGATCGCCGTGTCTTCCGTATTGATCGAGAATTCCGTTCCCAACGGGTTGCCGTGGCGGTCGAACCGCTGGGCCATGATTCCGTTGAAGTAACTGAAGTCCTGGCCCATGTTGGCCCAGACCACCGTGAAGTTGCCGGCGTGATCCATCGCCACGTGCGGCTGGTGCTGCAGTCCCGTGGTGAACGTGTTCACGCGAAACGTGTACATGTCGCCCGACACGTCCTGGTTGGAAAACGTCGCGTCCAGACGCGGCAGACCGGTGATCATATCCAACACCGGCACGTACTCGATCGGCGGTTGATCCGCGCCCGCGCTGTCGCCGGCAAACTGGACCTGGAACTGGTACGGGTCGGCAAGCGACAGGGGTGTGACGACCACGCCCTCGTAACCGGCGGCCTCCAGCTCGTTCTGGATCGCCAGGGCCACGCCGGGAATGTTGGTCTCGTCGAACTCGATGATCTGCGTGGTATGCCGGCCGATCTTCAGTTGAAACTGCTCGGGCCCTTGAATGGGCGGCAGTGCCCCGTCTGTGTCGAACGTGAGAATCTGCGTGTCCTGGACCCCCGGCGTCGCCAGTGCCCGCACGCTGGGAACCACCTGGCCGGGAATGTACAGGTCGGGGTCCGCCGGCAGCCCGTGCGGCGTGAAACGACGCGCGAAAATGTCCGAGATGCTGCCGAAGGTGACCGAATCGGGAACCTCCTGCTCCCAGGTGATGACGAAGTCGCCGTCGGTGTCCATGGCCACCGCGGCGTTGGTCTGGTTGACCGTATCGGGCAGCGGCGTGGCCGGGTCGTCCGGCTCCTCGGGATTGACGCGGAACTCGGGGCTGGGCTGCCTCAAGGTGAGCACGTCGACTTCGGTCGACTGCAGCAGCGGATCCTGTTGGTCGTGCAGCACGTTGCCCATCTCGTCCTCGACCGACAACACGCACAACTCCGGATGATCCCGCTTGCCCGAATCCCCCGTGAAGTGAATGTCGAACACCCGCCCGTCCATCGTGCCGTATTTCGCGCTCAGCATCCCGTCCAACGGCGGCTGGCCCGATGGGTCCACGTACTCGATCTTGGGCAACTCGGTACCGGGTGGGAAGGTGACCTTCAGTTGCACCGGATCGACCAGGCTGAGCAGTTCCACGCCCACGTTCATCGAAAGCGCGGCGGTCAACTCGGCCTGGACGGCGTCGGCCGTGTGCTGCGGATTCACGCTGTCGAACTCGATCGCCGCCGTCGTCGCTGTCCCGGCCTGCAACTGGAACCAACCCGTCAGCGGGCCGGGGTCGTTCGCCGTGAAGGTGAGAAGCTGCACGTCCAGATCGCGGGCACCGATGACCGGCGAGACCGTAATCTCCGGCGTCGCAGTCCGCATCACCCGCGGACTCCAGTAGGGCCCTTCCCAGTCGTTGTCGACGACCACCCGGTCCGGCGGCGGAAAGTCGACCGGCCCGATCAAGTAGTTGTCCGTGGTGTCGTAGGCAAAGCTTTGCTCGATGGCCAGGGCCGTCAGATCGGGATTGTCGGGCGAGACGGGAATGTCGCTGATCTCGATCGGCTCGCGCACCGTCTCGACCGTTACCGCCGGCAGGAACCCCGTGGAAAACTGGAATCCTTCGACCGTCAGCTCCGGCTGGTCCTTGCCTTCCGAGGCGTCGCCGAAGTGGATCAAGAACTCGTGGGGATTGATCGCTTGCACCGTCACGTCGGACGCGTTCCCCACGTCGGTGGGTAACCCGCGCAACGCCTCTTCAATCGAGTTGGCCAGATTCTCCAGGTGTTGCGCCACCGAGTCCATTTGCCCGGTGATCGGGTCGTAGCCTGGCGACTCGTTGTAGACGATCGTGGCCGTTTCCACGCCGCCGGTGATAATTCCATTACCGTCCACGTCGAATCCCAGCGTGAACGACCCCGACATGTCGTACTGGTAGCCGTAGCTGATGTAGCTGTAGCTGTAGGAATCGGGATCAAACGCGGGCTGGTAGGAGGCCGTGATGCTCAGCTTCTGCACTTCGTTGCCGCCGTAGCACACCGAGAACTGCCCGAAGGGGCCGGCTACGTTGTCGTCGAGCACCGCTTCCGGCAGCGTGATCCGCTGGACTTCGTCGGTGAAGTAGCGCGCATAGACGTTGGCGTCGACGAACGTGATTCCGGTTTCCGGATCGATGATCGGCTCGCCGTTGGCGTCGTAGTACTCGTCGTACTGGGTCCAGGCCACCACGAAGTCGCCGTCGTTGTCCGAGGCCAGCGACTGACCGGCGATGGTCGTCGGCGCCAGCACACCCGTCTCGTCCGTGTGCGCCGTGATGATCGACTGGTTGACCAGCACGTCATCCACGTGGCCAGGAGAGAGGCTCAGCAGTTGCCGCTCCTCGAGAGGGTCGACGGTCAGGCGTCGAAAAGCCCGCTCGCTGACGCTTCCGCTTTTCCGCCCTCGGCGGGAAAAACGTTCGCAAAAGCGTTCGAATCTCGATGCAATACTCTGCAACTTCGGCAATCGGAACAAAGACATGTTCGTAATCCCTTAGACTTGATTTCCGGAATCCGGAAGCAAATTGCCCTCACCTGGCCCCGGCTCGCGCTGGCGAATGACCGGTGCCGCTGAAACCGGAGCGGCGCTGGCCGCGCTCGCATCAGCCGGTTCCGACGTGATCTCCGCACTGGCGCGCAGCCAGAAGCTGGAGTCGCTGTTGGTGATCGCCTCGCGTACCGCCGGCCGCTCCAGGTTGAGAATCATCGGCCGGTAAACACCAGGCAAAAACTGAACGTCGTACAGCTCTTCACAACCCGAGCTGAACTCGAAAAAGCCCACCTGCTCGCCGCGGCGGGTGTCGACCACCGCCACGCCGCACAGCAGCTTGTCGTCGTAGCGATGCTGGACGGGCAGGCCGCCGAAGATGTGCTTCTCGCGAATCTTCGACAACCCCACCAGGGCGTACGGGCCCACAAAACTCAGACCCCGCAGGTAACCCGCCATCTCGCATACCACTTCGCTCTGCCCCGTCGCCGGGTCGACCAGCAGCAATTGGCCGGCCCCGGAGTTTAATACCCACAATCGCTCGTCGTACCAGCGGGGCGAATGAGGCATCGCCAGGCCGCCGGTAAGAATCTCGCCACGGTCCACGTCAATCAGCACGCCGCCTTGCGCCTTGTTCTCCCGCCAACCGCCCGGCTCGTCGGTCGTCCCCAGCGCCGTTACGTACCGGGCCCGGCCGTCGCGAATCGCCAACCCGTTCAGGTGGCAGCGATCTTCCGGTACCAGGTCGCTCACGAAGCTGGGCCGCCAGACCGGCGTGAAGCTGTAGTCGTAGCTCAATCGGGCCAGGCACGAGAAGCGGGCCGCCACCAGCAGCAGACCCTCGCGGTCAAAGGCCACGTCGTGCGTGTTCAGGTCGCCCGTGTGATACGTCGCGCGCGGCAGGTACAAGGCGTCGTAGCGCCCCGGCTGGTCCTCCAGGTAGCCGGGCGCCAGCGGCGGGGCGTCGGCGAACATCCAGAGCACGTGCCGCGTGGCCAGCGCCAACCGCCTGCCGTCGACCGCCAATCCCAGCGGCTTGTCGAACTCGCGCATCAGCAGCGTCACCTGCCGCCCATCGAAGCCGATCATCGCCACCTTGCCTGCCTGGTAGGTCGACACGCAGAGCGAACCTCCAGCCTCGGCAAGCCACTGCTGAAAAGCGGGCGACGCCGAGCATGTAATGCGAACCGGTTGGTTGGACGAGGTCGGTCGGCTCATCTGCCGTTCCAATCGCGTGACCATCTGTGGACGAACGAACGATGACGACCAAATCCATGGCACCGCACACGTTGCGGACAAAGCCTCCATGCAGGAAATACAGAGCCGAACAGATACACTGCCACCAGGGCGCACGCAGCCACAAACGTCGGTGCCGGTCCACGACCACCCCCACGTAACTCGGCCGGAAACCATCCGACACGTTCGCGGCAAGCAACCGGTGGCGTCAGAAACCGGGTATCGGTACGCTGCCCACACGGCCAATCCGTGAGGACACGCCGGAGGTCCCGGAGTGCTCTTCCCATTATTCCGTGCCTTACCTTGGAGGCCTCAATCCACCGGTTCCCTTGCCGAACCCGGGATGAAACCACCACTGCCTATATCTGAAACGATTGTTGGGATTCTGTCAAACAGATTCTTTGCAGACGAGCAAGAGTGCAACTGCTGATGCGGAAAACACTTCGGGCACTTCCCGATCATCTTAGCTTGACCATCTTATGATGATTAACGCGGCCCGAGTCGTCAAGCGTTTTCCCCTAATAACCACCCATAAGACAAGCGTGGTGCGGTCTGTTCGGGGGGTTTCCAGGCGTGGGGAGGGGCTGGGGCCTTGAAAGCCAGGCACCATCGAGGTGTGAATCGACGCTCCAAAGTGGACGAACGGTGCTGCGCCAGAGAGGGGGTTCGAGTCCGATTCGAGCGACATGTTTGCCCCACTAAAGTGCAGTTTATATGCACCTCTAGTGGCACTCCGCTCGCTGGCAAGACCCCCAGGAATCGGGGGAAAGAAGACGCGCCGTCGTCGTTCAAAGGCGCGCAAAAAAAAGGCCTCCACAGGTGGGGCAGGAACCTGAGGAGGCCGATCCATCAGAGCTTACGCCCTGCAGATGCCGCTTAGTATGGTTAGATCTTCGACATATACAAGCCCAGTTCCTTAGAAAAACCGTTCTCGTCGCCACAATCCCGGAAAGCCCTTCGGTGTACCACGTATATCAGCCAAACCGGACGTGGTGTCTACGGTCCCCAGCCGGTACAAACACGCCGCCTCTTCCGAAGGGTGTAAGGCCTTCGATCGGCCAAGCTCCCACCGTCGTGCGATTCCGCGTGCTCAAGTGTCACCATACCCCTCTTCAGTGACGCGCGGTTTCAGACGCCGGAACCGGGCAGCCTCTTTTCCCGGCGGAGGCGCCGGACGTATACTTATCCATGTGGGAACCATCCCCTATGGCCGAAGGTGTCCGAACCGATGTCGTACCGTAAAGTCTTGCCCGCCGCGTGGTGTGCGGCGATTTTCCTGACGGCCGCGGCCCTGGCGGCGCCGCCGGCCGGCGCTCCGGCCAAGGTAGAAGCGGAGCAGAAAAGCCAATTTCTGCGTTTGCTCCGCGACTCCGAGGAAATGCCGGTGGCGCTGCAGGCGGCGATCGTCCGCTTCGCCCCACCGCAACGCCCCGCACAGGGTCCCACCGTCGATCTGGTGGCCGCGGTCCACGTGGCCGAGAAGAGCTATTACCGGTTGCTCAACCGCGAGTTCCGCAAATACGACGCGGTGCTGTTCGAACTGGTGGCTCCTGAGGGCACCCAGGTGCCCAAGGGTGGCCAGTCCGGAGGTAGTCCCGTCTCGGCAATCCAGCGCGGGATGAAGAGCGTGCTCGAGTTGGAGTTCCAGTTGGAGCAGATCGACTATACCGAAAAGAACATGGTCCACGCCGACATGTCGCCCGAGCAGTTTGCCCAGTCCATGCGCCGCCGCGGCGAGAGTTTCTTCGGCATGTTTCTGCGCATGCTGGGCTATGCGATGGCGCAACAGAATCGCAGCGGAGGCCAGGCGACCGATTTGCAGTTGCTGATGGCGTTGTTCGACAAGAACCGGGCCTTGGCGTTGAAGCGGGTGATGGCCGAGCAGTTCGAGGACATGGAAGGGATCCTCCTGGCGTTGGACGGCCCCGACGGCTCCACGATGATCAGCGAGCGCAACAAGGTCGCGCTGCAAGTGCTGCGCAAGCAAGTCGCCTCGGGAAAGCGGAAGTTCGCCATATTCTACGGGGCCGGACACATGCCCGACCTGCAGCAACGGCTGCGCGAGGACTTCGGCCTGGCGCCGGTCAGCACGCGTTGGGTCAACGCCTGGAACCTCAAGGCCCCGCAGAGGCCCAAGGCGACGGAAAAAACCAAGGCCCCTGAAAAGCCCGAGGCCGCTGAAAAGCCCGAGGCTCCCGAAAAGTCGGCCGATGACGGAAATCACCAACCGGCCGGCGCGAGCGGCGCGGTACTGGAACGCCTTTGATGATCGGCTTGTACGACGGGCCTCCGAGCCCGTCGATTTCCGGCGGCCATCACGCGCATCGACGGCTTCGGAGAGCCGTCGTACCGGTCTCAAAACCCTAGTAGCGGATCACTCGCCGCAGCAGCCACGCGCCCCAGCACGCCAACAGCACGTTTCCGGCCCAGACGGCCTGGGGCGGGACCGTACCGCTTTTCGACCCGTCGATGCCGTACATCAGCAGCGGGTAATAGACGACCAGGATCGGCAGGAAGCAGAGGAAGAAGCTGGTGAGGAAATCGCCCTTCTGCCGGCGAATGGCCATCGGGGCGCCCACCCACACGAAACACAGGCAACTGAAACCGGCCGACCAGCGACGATGGGGCTCGGTGCGCAAGCGGCAGAGGCGGGATCGGGCCCAGCTCAGCGCATCGGCCCGGGCCTCCCAGCTCGGGTCGGTCAGACCGTCGAAATCGCCGCTAAGCATTTGCAGGGCAGCTCGGGCGGCGTGGTCTTCTTCCAACTCCTCGATGGCCGCCTCGCTCTGAACGATCTCTTGCGAGACCTGTCGCAGCGACATCCAGGAGGGAAGCGAGGAGACGTTCGACGCGCGGCTGGCCTCGGGCAGCTTGACCACCAGTTCATACGTGTCGGGAATCTGGGCCTTGACCGTTCCGGTCTTCTTGTAGTGGACTTCGGCCCGGCCGTTGCGCAGAAAGATCCTCAGCACGCCCGCCGCACGGTCCGACTGCAACTCGGCCTCTTCGGCCGTGATGGTCATGGCGGGCGAGTTGTCGGTCTCCTGCAAGGTGATGGTCGGGCGGATTAACCTGCGATCTTCGACGGCCTTGACGTTGATCGCAAAGCTGGGCGAGCTGTAGCTCTTCTGGGCCTTCAGCATCCCGTAGGCGATCTCGTCGACCGCTTCGACGACGACCCGCCGCGCCCCATGGCGGCCCCACGACACGGCCACGTCGTTGAGCCAGACGGTCACCAGGCTGAGCAGAAAGGCGGCGATCAGGGTGGGCCAGAGGAAGGTCATCGGCGAGATCCCCAGCGCCTTGGCCGCCACCACCTCGTTCGATCCCGACATCCGCCCGTAGACGCTGGTGGTGGACAGCAGGAGCGTGACGGGGATGGCGATCCTCAGGGCGTCGGGCAGGATGAAGGGGATCAGCTGCGCCACCTGGGTCAGCGGCACGTTCTGCGCGGCCGCTTCCCGAACCACCCCGATCAAGATCATCATCAACGTCAGGGTGGCCAGGGAGACCGAGAACACCTTGGCCATTTCGATCAGCACGTAGCGGCTCAGGATACGCATAGGGCCGGTAGTTTCCCCGCAGGTCCGGCCCCGGTCAATAGCATTGCGGGGCTTCGACCGCCTCCCACCTCACCCCGGGTGGTGGTTCACCTTTACAGAAACGCCCCAATCCTGCATACTTGCAGCTTAGACGGACGCACTGGACCAGGGGTTCCCCCGCTTTGTGGTGGGAAGACCGGCAAACCCTGAAGGAGTGGGCTGGGATGGCTGAGCTGTCGATGAACGAAACGACCACCTTTCGGTGGACGTTCGAGGAGGACGTGACCGGTTACGCCGCCGCCGGCATCACCGCCTTGGGCGTATGGCGGCAAAAGCTCTCCGACTGCGGCGTCCCCAAGGCGGTCGAGCTGCTCGGGCAGCACGGGCTGAAGGTCTCGCATCTGCTCTGGGCCGGCGGGTTCACCGGCAGCGACGGCCGAACCTATCGCGAAAGCGTCCAGGACGCCCGCGAAGCACTGCAGACCGCGGCCGACCTGGGCACCGATACGCTGGTCGTCTACAGCGGCGCCCGGGCGGGCCATACCTTCAACCACGCCCGACGGCTCATCAAAAGCGCCCTGGAGGAACTGGCGCCCGAGGCCGCCCGGCTGGGCGTCTCGCTGGCCATCGAGCCGATGCACCCGGGCTGCGCGGCCGAATGGACGTTCCTGACCGACGTCGACAGCGTGCTGGAACTGTTCGGCGAAGTGGACCACCCGCAGGTCAAGATGGTCCTGGACACGTATCACCTGGGGCAGGATCCCGAGTTCGTCGGCCGCATCGCGGAAATTGCCCGGCACGTGGCCATCGTCCAACTGGGCGACGCCCGGCAGCCACCCGACGGCGAGCAGAACCGCTGCCGCCTGGGCGAAGGAACCATACCCCTGGCCGAGATCATCGCCGCGTTGAAAGCGGCCGGCTACGACGGCTACTACGACGTCGAGCTGTTGGGCGAGGAGATCGAAGCGTCCGACTACCAGTCCCTGCTCGAACACGCCAAACAGGCATTCGCCGAGTTGGTCGTCGGTGGGTAGCCGGGGGACTGTCCCGATTTTCGCGAAGCGAAAATGGGACTGTCCCCCTTCCGCACGGCCGCCAGGAAAAGTCTTGAATATCGAATATCGAAGAAGGAATAATGAATGATGAAGTGTCCGGCGCGTCGTCGTCTTCCGCGCGCCGCCGTTGACCGCTTGGTTTCTTGCGGACGAGACTTCTTACTTCAACATTCCTTGTTCGATATTCGTTATTCCCATCGAGTCTCCAAGCCATGCTGGTCGTCAACAACCGCCTGAAGATCCCCCTGCGGGAATTCCAATTCACGTTTTCCCGCAGCTCCGGCCCCGGCGGACAGAACGTCAACAAGCTCAACACCAAGGCCCTGTTGCGCTGGCCGGTGATGCGCAGCCCTAGCTTGCCCGAGCCGGTGCGACGCCGGCTGCTGGTCAAGGCCCGGCGTCGGATCACCGCGGAGGGGGATCTGTTGATCGTCAGCCAGCGTTTCCGCGACGCCGGCCGCAACGTGGCCGATTGTCTGGAGAAGCTCCGCAACCTGCTGGCCGAGGCGGCCGTGGCCCCGAAACGCCGCAAACCGACCAAGCCGACCCGGGCGTCGGTCCGCCGCCGGCTCGACCAGAAACGAAAGCAGTCGCAGAAGAAGCAGCAGCGCCGGCCCAAGCTGGACGAATGAGAACGTGTTTTGAAACAGGTACGACGGCTCTCCGAAGCCGTCGACGCGCCGGATAACGGCCGAAAATCGACGGGCTCGGAGGCCCGTCGTACGAGCCGATTCCTGCGCGGCACAGATTTCACAACACGTTCTAAATTCGGGCCGATCTGTACCGTCCGGAGTGACTGCGTCCGCGCGATCCTCGGCTTGCCCCGGCCGTCGTCGGTCGGGTACGATTCAGATGGGCGCTGGCCCGATGGCACGCCGCTGGCAAGTTTCCAGGAAGCACGACTATGTCCGACGATCAAAAGGTCATCTACACGGCCCGTACCTCGCAGGAAGCCCACCTGTTGAGAAACCTCTTGGCCGAGAACGGGATCACGGCGGTCGTGCTCAACGATTTGCTCGACCACGGCTCGGGGGCGGCCCTGGCCGGCTGGAATACGGCGGCCCGCGTGGCGGTGGCCGAGGACGACGCCGAGCCGGCCCGGCAAATCGCCATGCGGTTCGATCGCTCGGGCGCGACGGCGACCGGGGCGGCCGATGGGGAACCGGTTGCGGAGGCCGGGCCGGCCCCCACGATCATCGACGAGTGGCCGGAGTGTCCCGGGTGCGATACCCGGCGGTCGACCCGGTGTCCGATCTGCGGCACCGCCGGAACTGATTTTGCCGGGATCGACATGGGCTTCACCTGGATTCCCGACCCGGCCGCCGGCGCCGCGTGCAGTTGCGGCCCGGGCGGATGCACTCCCGGCGGTTCGGCCGCCGAAGCCGCGCCGGCCGACCACGACGCGGCCCAGAGCGACGCCGAGGAGGTGGACCCGCTGAGCCAGATGCTGATGTGTCCCACCTGCGACGAGCCGTTTAAGCCGGAATATCCCCGCGTGTGCGAATGGTGCGGCTACGAGTTCGAAGACGGTTTCGAGGTGGAGCCGCACGTCGTGGCCGCCGAGCAGCTCGACGGCCGCGTGATTGCGGTGATCGCAGGCCTGGTGGCGTTGGCGGTGGCGTTGGGGGCCTACTTCATGTTCCTGGTCTACTGACGACACGCGGTCCTCTTTCTGGATGCTCATTTGCTCCCGACGAACTCCGGATTGCTTCGATCCGGGCCCCGGGCGACCTCGCAGCGCGGCAGTCGCTGTCTCAACTTTTGAATACCCGCGAGAGTCACTGACGTCTCACATATGTCGAGCCTCTCGAGATCTTGCAGGCCGTACAGGTGCACCAGCCCGGCATCGCTGACTCGCGTTCCCGTCAGGTTCAAGTGTTGGAGGCCGCCCCAGGATGACAAGTGCTTCAACGCTTCATCGTCCACTTGCGTATCGCCAAGCCCAAGCGACTCGATGCAGCGCAGATTCTTCAGGTGACATAAGCCATCGCCGTTGATCTTATTCCATCCCAGCCCCAAGCCGCGCAGGTTCTTCAATCCGGAGAGGTGTTGCAGAGCGGAATCGTCAATTTCCATGTCGCTCAAGTTGAGAGACTCGAGGTTTGTGAGGCCTCCAATGTGCTCAAGCCCTTTGTTCGTAATGGTTGTGCCGGCGAGACTCAGTTCCGTCAGTTGCCGCCAGTCGGCAATGTGGCTCCAATCGGCATCGGTCAATGGTACGCGGCGAAGATTCACCCTGCGAAGACTGCGGATTCTTCCCAAGGCATCAAATGTATCCGTGGGGACGCTGTGTTCAGAGATCGAAACCAGTTGGACGTGCCGGAACTCCTCGATTTCTGAGAACAGTTCCGATACCGTCGCGGCTGGAGTGTTGGATGGGACGGATATGTCCGTTATGCCCCACCACGACTGCGGATGCGGACCGAAGAGCTTCCACCACCATTTCGGACCTACGTATGCCGAAATGAAGACACGAGCATCTTCCGACTCATACTTGGCGATCAGGGCTTCCTGCTGTTCGTAACGGATCTGCTGCATCCGGTGATAGCCCAGACTGCCGGCCAGCAGTAGCATGAGCATCAACAGTTCGGCCACGGTGAACTGCCAACGACGCAGACGGCGGCAACGCCACTCCATGGCGGCGCCTGCCAGCCACACAAGGAGAATTGCCACGAACCCATCCAAGACGAGCAAGATTGGCCGAAAGCGCGTCACGCCCGAGAACAGGCACCAAGCCTGCCAATCCACCCATGACAGCTCGCATGGCCAGAAGTACGATTCGAGAATGGCCGAGCGATCCATGTACGTCCACGGCCAGCCATGTTCATATACTCCGACTTGGCATATGCCGTAGACCAACGTTCCCGGCACGTTGAGCAGGAACACCACGACACTCACCAGCAGCACGACGCACCACGTGGCCCGGTGCAATCCGTGCCAACGGCGCGACCGCCGAGCCGTGTCGTCCGGCTGGCCATTTTCTTCGGACATCGCGTCGATGGGCGGGGTCATTTCGTCCTATAAAGCCGCGACCGGTGGTCGCGCCCTCCGAGTGTGTTGTGCGCTAATCGCTGTTGCGTCAAGGGACCCTTTCCGTTCCGGTTTAGCCGCCGCGGCCACGCGGCGTTTGCGGTTGTTGCGCTTTTCCTGGCTTTCGCCGCGTAGCCGCGGCGGCTAAACGGCTGATGTGTCGAGATACCGCTTTCCGGACCGAACGCTCATTGGCGCGTCCCGGCGCGACCAGCGGTCGCGGCTTTATATTCGCATTCGCGTCCGACGGTCGGGGCGTTGTCAACTCTGATTGCCGCCGGTCTCCGCGTCCGATTCCCAACTCCGTACTTCCTCGAACGCATCCGGCAGGAATTCGATCAGGTCGCTGGCGATCATCGACACTTCGCCCAGCTCCGAGGCCGCGAAGTCGCCGGCCAGGCCGTGCAGATGGACGCCGAGCCGGGCGGCGTCGAAGGGCGCGAGGTCCTGGCAGGCCAGCGCCGTGATCAGCCCGGTGAGCACGTCGCCCGAGCCGCCGGTGGCCATGCCGGGATTGCCCGTCTCGTTCTTCGCCTGCCGTTTGCCGTCGGTGATCAGTGTGCCGTGGCCCTTCAAGACGACCACCACGCCGCATCGGGCCGCCAGCTCGACCGCCACCGATTCCCGCTGGTCGGCCGCCAGGCGTTCGCCGATCAGCCGGGCAAACTCGCCGGGATGAGGTGTGAGGATCCGCGGCCCGCCGGGCTGGGCCAGCAGCTCCGGCTGCGCGGCCAAGGCGTTGATGGCGTCGGCGTCGATGACCATCGGCCTGGCCAGCGTCTGATACAGCCGGCCGACCAGCCGATCCAATTCGGCCGAGCGTCCCAAGCCCGGGCCGAGCCCGACCACGGTGGCCGCCTCCGCCAGCTCGACGATCGCGTCGTAGGCCTCGCCGGCGATGCGCCCCGCGTCGTCGGCCGGCAGCGGGACGGTCATGTAAGAAGGCTCGAAGCCGGCGACCGTTTCTAAGCACGGATCCGGCACGGCCAGCCGCACCAATCCGGCCCCGCCCCGCAGCGCCGCCATGCCGGCCATCGCCACCGCCCCGGTCATGCCCCGCGAGCCGCCCACGATCAAAGCCAGGCCGAAGTCACCCTTGTGGGCATCGGCGGCACGATCGGGCAGAAGCGGTAAAGGGTCTGTATTCATGGAACCTGATTGTTGTGGAAGAAGGAAAAAGGGGAAAGAGGAAAAAGGGAAAGAAATTGCTTCTTCTCATTCCCCTTTTTCCCTTTTCCCCTCTTCCCTTGCTGAATATCAACCTACCGGCAACCTTCCTCCCCTTGTTTCCTCGCCTCGGCCGCATTCTTGGCGATCAGCCCCGCCACGTAGCCCGCCTTGAAGCCGGCGTCGATATTGACCACCGTCACGTTCGACGCGCAACTGTTGAGCATTCCCAGCAGTGCCGCCACGCCGCCGAAGCTGGCGCCGTAGCCGACGCTGGTGGGAACGGCGATGATCGGGCAGGCCACGTATCCGCCGACCACGCTGGGCAGGGCGCCTTCCATGCCGGCCACCACGATCACCGCGTCGGCCCCGTCGAACTGGTCCAGATTGGCCCGCAGACGGTGCGGCCCGGCCACGCCCACGTCCTGAATCAGGTTCACCTCGGCCCCGGCCCAGAGTGCCGTTTCCCGGGCTTCCTCGGCAACCGGCAGATCGCTGGTGCCGGCCGTGACCACGGTCACCCTGCCCGAGGCGGCCGGCCGACTGTCGCCGGACACCCGGTCTTCCGCGAGCGGAATGCGGAACGTCCGGCCCACCGGATTGTATTGGCCCTGGGGGAACTTCAGCTTCAACTCGGTGGCCTGCTCGTGTGACAACCGGGTGGCCAGCACGTCGGCGCCGTGGTCGATCAGCGCGCGGAAGATCTTGTCGATGGCCGCGACGGTCTTGCCTTGGGCAAAGACCACCTCCGGAAATCCACAGCGGCGGTGCCGATCCACATCGACCTGGGCCTCACCCACGTCCGCGATGCCCGGGTTGTGAAGACGGCCGACAAACTGCTCGACCGACAATTCGCCGGCCAACAGCCCCTGAGCGAGCTTTTCGAGATCATGTGAGTTCATACCTCCATCGTAATCCAAGGCATCGGGACGGGGAACCGGTTGACGGGCCCTGGGGAAGTGGGGTTCGGGGTTCAGGGTCCAGGACTCGGGCATCCCTCGCATGTCCCACGAGCAGTAGTCGAATTCGCCAGAATTTGGCGTCCTTCACGCAACCCGCCAAAGTCTGGCGACTTCGGCTACGAAACACCCCTCCGTCGCGTGTTCGCGTGGTGAGACACACCGCGTCTCAACTGGTAAAAGATCGAAGCAGAGTCCTGAACCCCGAACCCCGAACCCTGAACCCCCGACCGCAAGTCACACAGGATGCCCAGACCCTCGAAAAACACGCTTTCCCGAATTTCCATGCGGCCCTTGTCAGCAGCCGTAGGGGTTGTTCTAATAGTAGTTTCGGGTATCCCCGAAGGAGCAACACCGTGGACCGCCACCAGGCGCGCCGAGACAAACTGCGCAGGGCGTTGAAGAAGACGGGGGCCGACGCCTTGTTGGTCACGAACTTCCTCAACGTTACCTATCTGACCGGGTTTACCGGCGACGATAGCTACCTGCTGCTGCGCCATAACGGGGAGGTGCTGCTGAGCGACTCGCGGTACACCACCCAATTGGGCGAGGAGTGCCCGGGCCTGGATCTGCACATCCGCTCCCACAAGTCGACCATGCTGAAGACGGTCGGCAAGGTGTTCAACTCGGCCCGGATCGGGCGGCTGGCCATCGAGGCCGACTCGATGACCGTGGCTTTGCGCGACCAGATCGCCGCCGAGCGGGAGAAGATGGAGATCGTCGGCACCTCCGGCCTGGTAGAAGAGCTGCGGCAGATCAAGGACAAGGACGAAATCGCCCGGATCCGCCGGGCCGTCTGGTGCGCCGAAAAGGCGTTTGGGGTGCTCAAAGCCACGCTGCGGCCCGAGAAGACGGAAAAGGAGATCGCCAACGAGTTGGAGTACGAAATGCGGCTTTTCGGGGCGCGTTGGCGCGGTTTCGCGTCGATCGTGGGCGTGGGTCCCCGGGCGGCCTTGCCCCATGCCGTGCCCACCGACCGCCAAATCGGCCAAAGCGACTTCGTGCTGGTTGACTGGGGAGCCGACGAGGGGCTCTACAAGAGCGACTTGACGCGGGTTTTGGTGACAGGTAAAATTTCGTCAAAACTTGAACGCATCTACGGGGTCGTGTTAAATGCGCAGTCGCGGGCGATTGCCGCCATGCGGCCCGGCGTGCCGGCCAAAGATATCGATAAAATCGCCCGCGAAACGATCGCCAAGGCCGGTTTCGGGCGATATTTCGGACATGGGCTGGGGCATGGGGTAGGATTGGAGATCCACGAAGCCCCACGGTTGGCCGTCACCAGCAAGGCCGTGCTGAAGGCGGGGATGGTGATCACGGTGGAGCCCGGGATTTATCTGCCGGGTTGGGGCGGGGTACGAATTGAAGATGACGTGCTGGTCACGCGAAAGGGGCACGAGGTGTTGACCAGCGTTCCCAAGCAATGGGAAGACGCGATCCTGAGCTGATCCGGCCGGCGCCGGGCGGCTGCGGACTCGCCAACCAGACACTGGAGACTCGGCATGGCCGGTTCTTCCCCCGAACAGAACATTTTCGACGTGCAAGAGATTCGCCGCCTGGTCGAGTTGATGAAGGAGTACGATCTCAGCCAGATCGATCTGCGGCAAGGCGAGCGGCGGATTCAGCTCCGCCGTGGCGGCGACGCGTCGGCCGGGGAGATCCATCTGCCGCCGGCGAGCCCGGCGGCCGGACCGATGCTACGTCCGGCCGATCCGATGGCCGGGGAAGCCGGGCCGCCGAAGGCCGAGGCGGTCGAAGGTCCCGAGCACGTCGCGATCATCCGCAGCCCGATGGTGGGCACGTTCTACTCGGCCGCGGATCCCGACTCGCCCCCGTTCGTCAAGGTCGGCGATCATGTGGGCCCGGATACGACCGTTTGCATTGTCGAGGCGATGAAGGTTTTCAACCAGATCCCGGCGGAGGTATCGGGCAAGATTACGGCGGTGTTGATCGAGAACGGCGAACCGGTCGAATTCGGGCAGCCCGTGTTCAAGGTGGACACGCGGGAGTGATCGATGTTCCAGCGCATTCTGGTTGCCAATCGTGGTGAAATCGCCTTGCGGATCTTTCGCGCCTGCCGCGAGTTGGGCGTAGAGACGGTGGCCATCTTCAGCGAAGCCGATCGGGGCGCGGCCTACCTGGAACTGGCCGACGAGGCGATCTGCGTCGGGCCGCCTAGGGCCGCGGACAGTTACCTGAAGATCGATCGGGTGATCAGCGCCGCGGAGATCGGCAACGTGCAGGCGATACATCCGGGCTACGGTTTTTTGGCCGAGAACGCCCATTTCGCCGACGTCTGCCGCAGCTGCAACATCGAATTCATCGGGCCCTCGCACGAGGCGATGGGGCTGGTGGGCGACAAGAACGCCGCCCGCCGGCTGGCCGCCGAGTCGAGCGTGCCGACCGTTCCCGGCAGCGACGGGCTGGTGGAAAACGAGGCCCACGCGGTGTCGCTGGCCCATCAGATCGGCTTTCCGGTGCTGATCAAGGCGTCGGCCGGTGGTGGAGGCCGGGGGATGCGGGTGGCGCTGAACGACCTGGCGCTGAAGGCCGCGCTGCAGCAGGCCAAGGCCGAAGCCGAGGCGGCGTTCGGCAATCCCGACATTTACCTGGAGAAATACGTCGAGCATCCGCGGCACGTCGAAGTTCAGGTGCTGGCCGACCGGCACGGCAACGTGGTGCACCTCTGGGAGCGCGATTGCACCATGCAGCGGCGCCACCAGAAGCTGATCGAGGAGAGCCCGGCCGTGCATCTCGACGAGGGCACCCGCAACGCCATGTGCGAAGCGGCGGTGCGGCTGGTGAAGGCCGCCGACTACTCGAACGCCGGGACGGTGGAGTTCATCGTCGACCGCCAGGGCAACTACTACTTCATCGAGCTGAACGCCCGCATCCAGGTCGAGCATCCGGTGACCGAGATGATCACCGGCGTGGACCTGATCAAGGCCCAGATCGCGGTGGCGGCGGGCGAGCCGCTGCCGTTTAGCCAGAAGGACATTCGCCAGCACGGGGCGGCCATCGAGTGCCGGATCAACGCCGAGGATCCGCAGAAGAGTTTCCGCCCTACGCCGGGCACCATCACGCGGATGGTCGTACCGGGTGGCATGGGAGTCCGTTTCGACTCCCACGTCCACGCCGGGTACGAAATTTCGCCCCATTACGACTCGATGATCGCCAAGCTGATCGTGCACCAGCCCTCCCGCCGGGAGGCGATCGCCTGCATGAAGCGCGCCCTGGCCGAGCTGCGGATCGAAGGCGTCAAGACGACCACCCCGTTGTTGCGGGAGATCCTCGATCACTCGGCGTTCACCGAAGGAAACCTGGATACCACGTTTATCGAACGGACCTGGCCGAGTTAGGTGGCGGGAGATGGTAAAGGACGAATGACGAATGACGAAGGGTGCGCGCGGAACCAATCATACGGCAAGACGAAAGTTTCCTTTCCGCATCGCTACTACCCACTACCCACTACCCACTGACGACTGACAACCACTGACTGCCGACCATTAACTACCAGAGCATAGAGGAGTGATCGATGAGTACCCCGTTGTCCAGGCCCCCGCTGACGGAATCGAGTATCCGCAAGGTTGCCATCTTGTTTGCCGGAGGTCCTGCTCCGGCGGCCAACGCGGTGATCTCGACCGCCGCGGTTTCGTTTTTGCGGAACAACATCGAAGTGGTCGGCATCCGTCACGGCTATTCACACCTGATGGAGTACGGCCCGGATCACTCGATGGCCGAGGGGCGCGACTACATGCAAATCACGCACAACGTGTTGAAGCGGACTCGCAACAGCCAGGGGATCATGATCGGCACGGCCCGGGCCAACCCCGGCAGGCGCGTCTCGGACCCGGCCCATTTTAAGGATCCCGAGCGGACCGCCCCGCTGAAGACCGTGTACGATGCCCTGGTCTCGATCGGGGTCGACGCGCTGATCTCCATCGGCGGCGACGACACGCTGAAGACGGCCAACAAGTTCAAGCTCTTCCAGGAGCAACTGCCCGAGGGCAGCCATCGCATCCCGGTGGTCCATCTGCCCAAGACGATCGACAACGACTATATGGGGATCGATTTCACTTTCGGTTACTTTACGGCGGTGGAGACGCTGGCCGGAGAGATCCGCAACCTGCTGGCCGACGCCGAGGCGGCCCAAAGCTACTTCGTGGCCGAAACCATGGGCCGCAGCGCCGGCTGGTTGGCCTACGGCGCCGCCATCGCCGGCGAAGCCAGCTTGGTGATCAGTGTGGAGGACATCACCGGCAAGTACGAGTCGAGCGAGGAGTCCGTCGATCCGAAAAGCGGCAGGAAACGCATTCGCCGGGTGATGGACCTCGAGGAGGTCGTCAAGCGGATCGTGGCCACCATGCGGGTCCGCGAGGAGGCGGAAGGCAAAGAGTTCGGCGTGATCGTGATGGCCGAAGGGCTGGCCGAATTCCTGCCGTACAAGCACATCGAAGGCGTTCCCCGCGACGAACACGGCCACATCGCCATCTCGAAATTGAACCTCAGCCGCTTGTTCTCCGACTTGATCGGCAACGAGTACACTGCGCAAACGGGCAAGAAGCGGAAGATCACCGGACTGCAACTCGGCTACGAAAGCCGTTGTGCCCGGCCCCAGGCATTCGACGTGATGCTGGGCAGCCAACTGGGCGTGGGGGCCTATCGGGCGCTGGTCGAGAAGCGGCTCAACGGCGTGATGGTGTCGGTCTCCGGCCAGCTCGACCTGAACTACGTGCCGTTCAATCAACTGGTCGATCCCGCCACGCTGGTCACCGTGGTCCGCTACATCGAACCCGACTCCGACTTCCACCGTTTGGCACGGTTCCTGGAGACGTACGTACACGACTAATGTGACACGCGGCTTGCAGTGTCACACTATGGTGAGGCATGCGGGCCAAGATCTGTCTCTTGACCACCTTCCGCTTACCGTCTGAGCGACAACTGACGGCTCCCGCCCTGCAGCCCTACCCCGTCACCGCCGCCATCTCGCCGGCCAAGTGGTTTTCGGCCCGGCTGGTGTCGATGATCATCTGCATGGTCACGCCCCAGCGGCCGTTCTTGTCGGCCCGAACGTGCCAGTGCGGCAGCACGGCCACCGACTGGTGGACCAGCTCGAAACCGCCCTCCGACTGGCTGACGGTTTCGATGGGGAACGTCCAGAAGCGTGTGGGCCGCGAGAGCTTCAAGGCCACGTCGATGCCCAGATACTCGTCGGCCAGAGCCAGGCTCTTCGCGCCGGTCAGATTCAACCGGGAGCCGAGGCCGCCGAGGCGGGTCCCGTCCAGGTCGTGGAAATAGCGATCGTCCAGGCCGGCCGGCATCCCGGCGAAATTGAACTCCACGGCAAAGTGCAGGGAACGATCCGGCGGCAGCCCTTCCATCATGTAGGCGATTTCGAGCGTCGAGCTGCCGGCGTCCAGCGTGAGGCCCTTGGTCAGCTTCAACTCCACGCCGTCGGCCGTGCCCTCGCGGCTGAGCTGGATCTGGATGCGATCGGGGTTGCGTCGGACGCGGGCGTCGTAGATGCCGTCCACGAAATCGCCCTGCACTTCGGCCTCGCCCGAGGCCACCGCCTTGAGCGTAACCTCCTCGTCGTAGAACAGGTCGAGCAGGCTCTTGCGCGGATGGTCGTCGTACTGGATCTTCTGGTCGAGGTCCTCTTGCTTGAAGACGACCCGGTCGTGGATGCTGGCGCAGCCGTTATCGTCCTGACCGGCTCCGGCGAGGACTTTTCGGTGATAGGCTTCGGGCCGCCGGGCCAGCGTGGCCAGCAAGTTGTGCCTGATCGAACGGACGTCGAGTTCGACGATCTGTCCGCCGCGGTGCGGCGCGATCAGGGCCAGCAGCTTGTCGTTGGCCAGCCGGACCTCCGGATGGGTGTCGAAGTCGTAATCCTCGGCGATCGCCTCGATCCACGGACCCTCCTTTCCCTCCGCCCGATCCAGCAGGTTGTCGGCGGCGATCAAGTGGCGGTAGATCGCGTTGCGGAGGTGGGGAAGGTAGATTCCGCCGAACGCGCCGTGCCAGTAGCCGCAATTGCACTGGCCGCGATAGAGTTCGGTCTGGGCCCGCGCCAACAACCCCTGATCGCTCGTTTCCCCGTTGCCGCCCGCTTCCGCCGCCTCGTGGAGCCGGCGGCTGACGATCATCATCCGGGCGTACATTTCGTCGGCTTCGGGATATTTGACCTTGAAGTTTCGCCAGAAGCCGCCGCGAACGAAGCGCCGCAAACTGCCCCACTGGGGATGGCCCTCCATCTCGTGGGCGATCCGCTCGTACTCGACCAGTTGCTCGGCCGGCAAGGCCCATTCGGTCATCTCGCGATAGCTGCTGTCGGGCAGGTACACCTTGCCCAGCGGAGGCACGTTGTCGACGGCCTCGGCCGGCGTGGTCACCTGGATCCAGTCCTGATTCTCCACCACCGCGTCGAAGAACTGCCTCAGCCAGCCGTTGTCGTAGACGTGTTTCTTGGTTTCGGGCCAGGTGCCGAACTTTTCGCCGTCGTCGCCGAACACGACCACGGCGTTGGGGTGCCGATCGGCCACCTCGGCCAGATACTCGATTGTTTCGTGGGGTGCTCCGAACGGGATCAGGTAGCGGAGCCGTTCGCTGCCGGGGAAGACCGACAGCAGGCGGCCTTCGTCTTCGGTGACGTAGTATCCGGCCAGCTGCCCATCGCTCAGGCCGGCATTCTTGAAGTGGAAGTCGTCGAGAATCGTATACTCGATGCCCGCGTCCGCCAGATCGCCGGCGAACGATTGTTCCCAGACGCGTTCCGGGACCCACATGCCCCGGATCGTGGCGCCGAAGCGGTCTTCCAGCCATCGGGTGTAGCTGCGGATCTGGCCGACCCGGTCGCGGGAAGGAATCATCGACAGGATCGGCTCGTAGAAGGCCCCGCCGAAGATCTCCACACGGCCTTGGGCGACCAGCTGGGCAAGCTGATCGAGGTATTCGGGCTGGTGGGCCTCGATCCACTGCGTCAGCGATCCGCTCGTGTGCAGCGCGATCTTCAGCGATTCGTAACGGCCGAACAGTTCCAGGAACGGCTGGTAGCTGTCGTCGAAGGCCTGTTGAAAAACGTGATCGAAGTTGCCGATCGGCTGGTGGTTATGTAGGGCCAGAATCAAACGGAGGGGGTTGGGCATAACAGGCGTTGTCTTTTTCTCTTAGGAGCGCTGGACATCAATGGGCTCCCACCGAACGTGGGAGTTAACCGGAGACAACTCCTTAATCGGCACCCATGACCTATCTTATCCAGTTTCCCTGGCTGGAATATCTTCCGGCTCGCGGGCCTCGACCTCGACTTCCCGCAGGAACGCCGCAGCCTGTTCCGGCGGAACGGGATTAATGTAAAAACCGGTACCCCATTCAAAGCCGGCCGTCTTCGTCAAACTTGGAATAATCTCTATATGCCAGTGATAGTGTCCCAGCTCCTGGGTGTCAAAGGGGGCCGTATGGACGATGTAATTGTATGCCGGCTGGTCAAGGGCCGTTTCGATCTTGGCGATCACCTGCCGCATCACCCCCGATAGCTCGTCGACTTGGTTCTTCTGGATGTTCTCGTAGTGGCTGGTGTGGATCTTCGGCAGGATCCAGGTTTCGAACGGAAACCGGCTGGCGAAGGGGGCCAGGGCCAGGAAACCGGGCGTGTCGAGCACCACCCGTTTCTCGCTGGCCAGCTCCTGCTGGATCATGTCGCAGTAGACGCAACGGCCCCGATAATTGTAAAATTCCAATGAACCGGTCATCTCTTCCCAGACGCTGATCGGCACGATGGGAGTGACGATCAGTTGGCTGTGGGTATGTTCGAGCGAGGCCCCGGCGGCCGCCCCCACGTTCTTGAAAATCATCCCGAACACCAGCCGAGGGTCCTTCTTCAGGTCGACCAGCCGATCGCGGTAGACCCAGAACACTTCGCGCAGCTGCTCTTCGGAGAGTTCCGAGGTACTCAGCACGTGGTCGGGCGATTCGATGATCACCTCGTGGGCGCCCACCCCCTGCATCATGTCGTAGATCCCCTCACCCCGTTTGTTCAACTCCCCCTCGATTTCCAGGGCGGGAAACTTGTTGGGGATTACCCGCACTCGCCATCCTTCCCGGTTCGGCTGCGAACCCGGCTTGCGGTAGGCGATGATCTCGTCCGGCGTGCTGTCTTCGTTGCCTTCGCAGAAGGGGCAGAATCGACCGGTGTGTCGCTGTTGGGAGGGATCGAAGTCGTGCGGCCGCTTGGCCCGGCTGGTGGCGATGATGACCCAGCGGCCAACGATCGGATCTTTACGTAAATCTGGCATCGTGCTTAGTTCTCAACGGGTGTCGGTTGTATTTTGGGCATTTTCTGCGAAGCCGCAAGCAGCTTCCGTTCATTACTCGCACTTCCTCATTACTCTTACGCTTGCCACATGATCAGCTCGTAATCGGGCGATGGAACGGCCGTTTCGATGGCGCCTTCATGCGGAATGCGTTCCAGCGACTGTTCGTCCTTGAGCAGCTCGACGCAGAAGTGGATCGGCTCGTCGGTGGTTACGCCCAGACTGCGGAACGGAACCGAAATCTCCAGCAGCAGATCGGCCGCCGCCTCGATATTCGATCGGGCCACCGGAACGTCGTGGTGATACAACTGCAGGATCGGCTCCTTCCAGCTTGGATGCGACACCAGCAGCTCGAACCCTTCCGGCTGCAGAAACACGATCCGCAGCGTATCCAGCTCGGTCAGCTGCTCGCGGACCGGTCCGCCGCGGGCGTCCAGCCGCAACAGCAGCCGCTCGGTATCGAAACCGAAATACAGATCGGAGATCGGGCCGTCGGCGGCCATGGCCATCACGCCGCGCGAACCGCGGTTGACGTAGTGCCCGGCGTTGATCCATTCGAAGTAGGTCCGCCGCCCGTCCACCTTGACGTTCAACAGGCCGGTCGGCACGGAGTGTAGCTGGGGATGACGCTGGCCCTGGCTGATCGGTTTGGCCAATTCGGCCGGAGGCTGCTCGCCGAGCACCACGTAAACGTTCTGCAGGTGCTTGCGGAACAGCCGGTCGAACAATCCGTCCTGGGCGCTGTTGTGGTCGTCGCCGAACCACCAGAACCAGTCGCTGCCTTCGGCGATGTAGAGTTCTTCCCAGGCCTCGGCGATCTGCTTGGCCGGCTTCAGCTTCTGCCGCTGGACCTCCACCAGGTATTGGCGCGTCTGGTGCAGCGCGTCCCAGGCCCGATTGCACTCGGGATGCCCGATCCAGATGCCGAAGTTGTGCTGGATCCAACTGCCGGGAAACAAGTGGCCCAGCTTGTCGGTGGCCGGGTATTGTTCCAGATAGTCGCAGACGCGGACCGGCGAGATCTTGGGATGTTCGGCGATCCGCCGGTAGAGCGTGCGGAGGAAATCGACGCCGCCGTTGGGATAGTATTCCCAGCAGTTCTCGCCGTCCAGCACGATGCTCACCAGCGAAGGCCGGTGGCCCGCGTTGCCGCCGGTGGCCCGTCCGATGGCCTCGATCTTGCCGAAGAAATCATCCACGGCCTGGTCCGCCGCGTAGCGCTGGTAGTGGAACCCGATCTGGTCGCTCATGGCGTGGTCGCGGAAGACGATCTGCAGCTGCTTGCCCTGCTCCTCGATCCGCCACGGCCGGTAGAGCATCTCGGGATTGCGCAGAAACCCGTCCCCGTCGCGCAGCACCCAGCCATCGGTCGAGCAGGAGAGGATTTCCTCGTCGGTGGCGATCCAGCGGATTCCGGCTGCGGCGATCGCCGGAATGATCCCCTGGCAGACCGAGCCTTCCGACGGCCACATGCCGCGCGGCTTCTGGCCGAAGAGCTTTTTGTGATACTCCACCGCCCGGCGGACGTGCACCTCGACGTCTTTGCCGTAGCCGTCGAGATACTTCGGCAGCATCACGTCGGGCATGGCCCGGCGGGCCTGGCGCTTGTCCCACAACAACGGCAGGATCGGATGGTAAAACGGCGTGGTGGTCAGCTCCACCTGCCCCCGCTGTTGCAGCTTCACGTGCAGCGGAATCACCTGGGCCAGCAACTCCATCTGCTTGTCCAGCAGCCATTGCTTCTCTTTCTCCGTCCAGTGCCGCCGCTTTTTGCGAAACTCGGCCAGCTCGTCGTCCACCTCGAAGGCCAGCGGGTGAATCCAGACCAGGTTCGACCAGACCTGCAAGTCGATGAGGTCCTTCTTGTTGAACCGCTTGCGGGCCCGTTCCACCGGGTCGATCGAGATGCCCCGCTTCTTGTACAGCTCGTAGTAGCGGCGATAGGGCCGGATCATCTGGTCGGGATGGACCATGAAGAAGTTGTCCAGCAGGTAGTGGGCGTCCTCTTCGCTGAGATCGCCGGCCGGCAGCCGAGAGATCCGCAGGTGGGCGTCTTCGTGTCCCGACTCGGTATAGGCCAGAAGTTGGCTCAGCAGGCTGGGGACCAGGTTGATCGTGGCGCGCAGCTCAGGGACCTCGCTGAGCAGCATGGCCATGCCCCAATAGTCCTTGGTCCCGTGCAAGCGGACCCAGGGCATGGGGTTCTCGCCTTTGACGTCGTCGGGGTAATACGGTTGGTGCTGGTGCCAGAAGAGTGCTAACGCGACTTCGTGCATCGTGTTCCTTTGCTTTCCGTTGCCTGGTGCCTCACGCGGCCCTCGGACCGCAGGAAGCATCGAATCCGTTCGATGATTGCACTGTTGCTCGCCGGGGAAACGACTTGGGGACTGTCCCGATTTTCGCGAAGCGAAAATGGGACTGTCCCCTTCCGCACACCGGAAGTCATTCCTGGACGAGTTCTCGAGTTGTTTCTCAGCTCGACTCCTATGAATGGACCGCCGGTCGCTTGATGGCCTCCACGGCGGTCCGATAGAGTTCAACGTACTGCCGCGCACTGCGGGCCCACGACCAGTCCTGGCTCATGCCGGTGGCCATCAGTTGTTTCCACGTCTCCGGCTGGGCATAGGCGTCGCATGCGCGGCGGAGCGTCTCGCCCAGGGCCATCGGACTGTACTCATGGAAGCTGAATCCGTTGGGCGGCCGATCCTGCGGCGGGCCGCTGCCGGCCGGCGTGATCGTGTCGGCCAGGCCTCCCGTCGCCCGAACCACCGGCACCGTGCCGTACTTCAAACTGTAAAGCTGGTTCAGCCCACAGGGCTCGAATCGGCTGGGCATCAGAAAGATGTCCGCCCCCGCCTCGATCCGATGGGCCAGCGGATTGGAGAACTCCAAACGCGCGGCGACCTTGCGCGGGAAGCGCTCCGCGAGGGTCTCGAACAACTGGTGGAACTTCGGCTGGCCGGTCCCCAAAACGGCCCATTGCGCGTCGACCTTCTGGACCCAGTTCTGGATCACGTCCGCCACCAGGTCGAAGCCTTTCTGTTCAGTCAGCCGGCCGATCAATCCGATCAACGGCACCTTGGGCTCGACCGGCAGACCGAGTTCCTCCTGCAGCGCCGCCTTGCAGACCGGCTTTCCTTCGTCGACCGTCTCCGCGTCGTAGTTGGCCTCCAAGTGCGGATCGATGGCCGGGTCCCACTCGTCGTAATCCACGCCGTTGAGGATTCCCGAGAGCACGTCGCGGCGTTGCTGCAACACGCCCTCCAACCCACAGCCCAGCGGCGGGTTCTGGATCTCCTGGGCATAGCGCGGACTGACGGTGCTGATGGTATCGGTGAAGACCAGGCCCGTCTT
>Ga0180437_10002914_pt1 | contig 26309 bp, 27 predicted proteins | sample SS_ome_4_FD_132410 | JGI IMG/M metagenome (GOLD analysis project Ga0180437, IMG submission 132410) | Hypersaline lake sediment archaeal communities from the Salton Sea, California, USA - SS_3_D_1 metaG | ecosystem: Environmental > Aquatic > Non-marine Saline and Alkaline > Hypersaline >... | reverse complement strand
CTCACACTGCTAAAGCACCACCTTTCTGACTATAATTCTGGTCATAATGAACTCGAAACGGGCCTTTGAACTGGTGTACGCGCTGCAAGTGAAAGAGCATCTGAAGGCGATCGAGCGCAAGCATTATGGGCTGATTCGCCGGGAGATAGAGGTGCAGTTGCAGTTCGAGCCTGGGGTGGAGACGAGAAACCGCAAGCCGCTGAAGCGTGCGGTAGCTTTTGAGGCAGAGTGGGAGCTTCGCTTCGGGCCGAACAACCGGTTCCGAGTGTTCTGCGAAGTCGATCGCGACGCCGGAGCTGTCTACCTACTGGCGATAGGTGCCAAGGTTCGAGATCGGTTGACGATTGCCGGAGAGGAGGTTGAGTCATGAAGATGGCACCTGTGGCAGAGATAAAGGCGCAGTTCAGTGCATATTTGAGATCGGCCACAGAAGGACCCGTCGTTGTGACTCGTCACGGCAAGCCGGTAGCGGTTCTGCTGTCGATCGAGGATGAGGAAGAGCTGGAGCGCTTGGTCCTGGCCTACACCCCCAAGTTTAAGAGCATATTGGAAGCAGGACGGGCGCAGATTCGGGAAACAGGCGGCGTTCGCCACGATGAGTTCTGGCAGGAGATCGAGGCAGAGGAATCGTAGGGATGCTACGAAATGGCTAAGAAGCAGTGGATACACGACCCGGACAGTGGCGGCGTGAAAATTCCAGATGCCGTGCGCCGGCGCACAGAAAATCGATTGCGCCGCTGTGCCGAGGAGCGGTTTGCCGGACGCTACACTCGCTTGGAGATTCGCTTTCGTGGTCAATTCTGTTACGTGGATGCCTACACAGAGCCAGAGCCGCCAAGTCCAGATTGGCCGCCTGCGGATTGGCCCGAGAGCCGGGAGGAGTACCTGGAGAGACTGCGCAGCACGCCGACTCATCTGTGCCGCTTGCGATATTTTGGCAATGAGGAGCGATGGGGGTTTGGGTTCTATAGCTACGCGAGTGAGCACTACGAGTTGTCCATGTTTCCGACAGGCGAGTTTTACGGCCTGCCAGAGGACGCCCTGGAGGTATCAGGTGAGATGTATCTGCAGTAGAGCGAGACCGCGAGTGGGCGCAGATACTGCGACGATTCCGCTGTGGCCAGGCGTGAAAAGTGGTTTGGGTATGCATTCGGCCAGACAGATATGACGAAAAAGAGGCGACGGAAACAGGCCGCTCGCAAGTTCCCCAGCTCGCAAACAGTTCAGGTTGTCACTTACGAAATCACGGATGCGCCGATCCTCGATCGGGAGTACAAACGGCTGCCCCAGGAGGTCAAAGAAGCAATCAATCGGCTCCACAACTTGTCTCAAACGAGGCCTTCTGAGGCGATACCGGAGCTGCTCGATTGGATAGAACGCTATCCGAATGTGCCGGTGTTTTACAACTATCTGAGCGCTGCCTATTCGTTGTCGGGGCACCGTGACAAAGCCGAAGCGGCGATTGAGGAAAACTTCCGGCGGAACCCCGATTATTTGTTTGCGCGCCTAAACTGCGGCGAGCTGTGCCTTACCCGGCGTGACTACGATCGGATCGCAGAGATTTTTGATCACAAGTTCGATCTGAAGCTGCTCTATCCCAAGCGCAACAGGTTCCACGTCTCGGAAGTAGTGGGATTTATGGGGCTTCTTGGCGTTTATTTCTTTGAGACCGGACAACGCGAGACAGCCGAGAAATACTACGATATGCTGAACCAGATCGACTCGGCTCATCCCTTTACCAAGCGATTGCGCCGAAAGCTGTTTCCCGGTCTCATACGACGGTTTTTTCGGCAGGCCAAGAAACACTGATTCCCTTCATGGACGCGAGCTTTTGGTACAGAGAGGTCGGTGCAGCAGCACACTAGACCTGACGACTATGAGTCGCGAGACGGGTATGACCAGTCACGTCGGATTGACAACCAAACGCCTGCTGAGCCACGGTCCCTTTTGTCGATTGAGTCTCTTCCTATAAGTAATCACCACAACCGGTGTCCCGTTTCCAGTTCTCCGGGGCAAATTCGTCTCCATCGGTCCTACGCTAGTTTCTGGTGCGGAATTGCTCCCGGGCCCGTCTCGGGGCCGGATCCGCCCCCGGGGGACGACGCCCGTTCAGAAACGGGGGCTCGAGCGAGTTTCGCACCGAATACCAGCTAGGCCGCCAAGCTGAGAGTCGCACAATGAGCATCGGAACATCGCAATTGGAGATCGTTATCTCGCTTGATCAACTAGTGCAACTGTTGCAGCAAACATTCGGCACAAAGGTTGAATTGACCGACTATCAAATCGGCAATCGGCATCACGATTACCTTGTCTTACTCGTCGAGCTCCGTCACCCTTCTATTGAAGTGGTGGTCAAACTTGCGGGGCCCGAAGCTCCCCTGGCGTGCCCATTTGAACGGACAGCCATGCTCCATCGTCTAGTTGCGACAAGTACTGACATCCCTATGCCTGAAGTTCTGGCTGTCGATATATCCTACCGGACCTGGCCTTGGCGGTACTTTATCAAGACCCATATCCCAGGGCAGGAGTGGGCAGTAGTGCGACGACAGATAAACCCAGAGGAACTGTCCAACGCATATCAGCAGATTGGGAATGCAGTGGCTCAACTGCATACGATCCACTTTCCTACGTTTGGGGAAATAGCTGTCGATGGAAATGTCCAGGGGGGTGAGCCATACTTGACAGCATTGACAGCACATGCCCGGACTATCATCAAGCACGCGCACTTGCGTGATCTGTTTTTCTCGGTCTTGGAGAAACACCGGGCTCTCTTCTGTGATGTTCGTGATCCCAGCCTCTGTCACGAGGATCTTCACAAGCACAACATCCTCTTTCAATATCGGCAGGGGCGGTGGCACTTGGCAACAATTCTTGATTTTGACAAGGCCTGGGCAGGCCATCACGAGACAGACTTGGCACGGCTTGAGCTCTGGAAAGGCATGACGAGCAACGAGTTCTGGGAGGCCTATGAAGCCATTCGTCGGGTCGAGCCACTCTACAAGCAACGGCGACCCATTTACCAATTGCTGTGGTGTCTTGAATATGCCCGACCCACGGCAGAGCATCTCGCGGATACCCAACGCCTATGTGCGGAACTCGGATTGCCATGCCTTGAGCGGTTTGAATGAAGCGGCCTAACCATGCCTCCAGCCGACCACCTGTAGATCATGAACCGCTTTCCCCTCCTGCCCCTGGAGGAGGGCCGGCTCAACGACATACCCCTCCGGTGAAACTTCATCGAGTGGATCTTTTCCTACTATCGCTGAACCCGTGGGCCTTATTAAAGACTACCTGGGTCATCGACCAGTACATTGAGGCAGTTTCCTATCCCGCGGCTTTTTCCTTTCTCACGACGACCGCCGATCTGATCGGCGGCTCCAACAGCGACTTTGCCACCTTCCGGGACCAGGGCATTGCGGGTGTCGAATTTGCCTACCTGCGGGGGTCGCCGATCTACCACACCCCGGCCGACACGCCTGAGCGGGTGAGTCTGCGTAGCCTGCAACAGCAGGGAGCCAACGCGCTCGACCTGACCCGGCACTTCGGCAACCTCGAGCCCGGTCCATCTCGCGACGATTCGAACGCCGTATTCTTCAACGTCGGCCGTTTCCATGTGGTGCGGTATCCCATCACGTGGGCGCTTCCTATCGCCTTGGTGACTGGGGTGGTGTTGGCAGCCGCCGGGTGGCGGCAAAGAGCGTGGCGCCGAATCCTTCGCAGTGTCGCAGTCACTGCCGCCATGATGATGGGTTCGGCGGCGGCGGCGGCCGGCGTTTGGACCGTGCTGGCAGGCAGGCGAGGCAGGATGGGTGTCGCAGAAAGCTACCTGTATCTGGCCGGCCTGCTTGTACTGGCTGTCGCAATCGGGCTCGCTATGGCACGGGTGACCAGGCGACAAGTTGGCGACGAGCCCGATGCCACCGGTGTGGTGATCGTCTGGTGGGCACTAGGGCTGCTCACCGCCATAGTGGCACCAGGGATGAGCTACCTTTTCGTGTGGCCGGCACTGGTAGGCGGAGTGGCACTGTTGTGGCAGACTTGGCCAGCCGCGAACCGCCGGTGGCAGCCCATTTTGTCGGTGCCGGTCGTCGGCACCGCGCTTGTACTGCTCGTTCCGGCCATTGACACGTTCTACCAGTTGGCCCAGCCTCGACCCGGAAATCCCGATTCGGAGATACTTTTCCTCATTGCCATCCCCATCATGCTCCTCGCGCTGTTAGTTGAGCTATTCCGGGTCTTCTGGGTGTCCCCAACAAAGCCTCTGTGCTCTGTACGCCAGGCGCCAACCTCAGATATGCGCTAGCCGCCGACCACACAATCCAGCGCGTGCAGACCCAGGAGCACATACTCCATCCGCCCCGGTCCTGACTCCTGAACTTGCCGGGCGCATTCCCGAATGACCGCACTGCATGCACCTTGCATGTGCTCCACAGGCAGCATCTGAAGCGCGCTGGCGAGCAGTTGCACGCCACCGGCCACGTCCTCTTGCGCCAGCACCTCTGCTGCCGTGTCGAGGATCTCCTCGATCTCTGCGTCGCTGTATGACGACTTGGCCAGTTTGCCTTTCAGCGCAGTCACTTCCTGTGAAAGCGCCGTCCCGGGCTCGGCCATGACCCTGCGCTGCAACTGGATGAAGCGATGCTCGTCGACTACCAGCCGAGCCAGCGCCAGCGTGAACTCCATCCGCGCATCGTGCGTGTCCGACGCCCGCAGGAGCGCCAGCAGCCTTTCGGTGGCCTCCGTCGCGCCCAGCCTGCCCAGCGCCGCCGCGAAAGCCATCTGCAACCCTACGTCCGTCTCGGTCGCCAGGCGTTCCAGTAGCTCCGGCAACACCGCCCGGTCCTCCAGGCTGCCCAGCGAGCGGGCACAGTGCGCTTGCACCGACCGGTAGCGCGCGTTCAATCCCCGCCGCAGCGCTTCCAGCGCCTGTTCGTCTCCAATCCGCCCCAAGCCCCAGGCTGCAATGGTGCTGAGTGATGGTTCGTTCCCCTCCAGCGTTTCGATCAACGCATCAGTCAGCCGCGCGTCGGGACCTCGCCTGGCAATCGACACGATCGCTTCGAACCGGACAAAGAATCGGGGGTCGTGCAGCGCCTCAATCAGCTCCTCAACCGTCAGCGGGCTCTTGGTGCTGCCCATCCGCTCGGTCATGGCCACCGTTGCCCGTTCGTCCCGGGCACGGTGGTAGCGCACCAGGCTCTCGATCGCCAGGAAGGGATTGCCCCGCAGGAACATGCCAGCGAACTGCCGGGTGCTGACCGGGCTGTCTGCCCTGACGCGCCGGAACAGCAACAGGCCAATCAGCGGCAACAAAATGCCCAGTACGAACAGCAGCGTGTAGGGATCATACCAAAAGATCCACCACTGGCCACTCACATCTGCCGTCAGATCCACCATCCATCCGGCGAGGATCTGTCCCAGCCCTCCAGCAATTCCGACCCAGGCGTAGTAGAGGGCCAGGTAGGCGGTTCGTTTTTCCGGTGGAACCACCCGCACGAACAGCAGCCGCCCCGAGCCGATGCTCCAGCCGGTGTTGACGAACCCCTGCATCAGGGCGATCGCCAGTGCAACGTACAGGCTCCACGACACCTGGCGCGGCATCATCAGCCAGGCCAAAGGCAGCAACGGCAGCAGGTAAACCCCCGCAACCATGATCGGCTTGCTGCCGTAGCGGTCCGAGAGCCAGCCCCACAGGTAGCTGGAGGCTAGGCCACCCACCAGGACACCGGTTTCCAGCCACACCACCTGATCGGAACTGAGCCCCACCTGCTCCTTCATAAAGAGCGGCACAAACGACACCAGCGGTACTGTGGCAATCACGACCAGCCCCACACCAAGCAGGTAGCGCATGAAGTTGCGATCTCGAGCGGCGACGACCATCTCCCGGTACGAGCTCTCCTCGCCCCGGCCGTCTCGGACCGGCGCGCCGCCAGGTATGTGGGCCGCGGTCCAGACCGAGATGATCCCGAACCCCACTCCCACCGCAATCAGGATCAGGAAAGGCTCCAGTTCCGGGTTCGGCCCCAGGACATAGCCCGCTGCGATCATCGCCAAGAAGGCACTCAGGTTCGCCAGGGCATTCTTGACGGCCGTGTACTTGCCTCGAACCCCGTCGGGCACTTGCTCCTGGAGCCAGGGATAGAACGCCGTGAACCCGATGGAGCGGAAGAGGCCGAAAGCAGCGACGGTGAAGACGATGAACGGCAGGACGGTTTCTGGCGCCAGATTCAACAGCGTGGGCGTCAGCAGCAGCAAGCAGGCCACCGCCGTGCGTACCGCCATAGACGTCAGGAAGACGCGCTTGTGACCAAGCTGCGCCACCGGCGCGGCGATAAACACGGCAATGATGCCCAGGAAAGGGAGTAGCGACAGCAGGCTACCGATCTGGGACTTGTCCAGGCCCAGTTGGTTGAGGTACAGGACAAAGATGGAGCCAAAGAAGGTGTACTGGGCAAAGACCGAGTTGGTCATGCTCCAGGCCACGCCCCACGGCAACCCGCGCAGTTTCTCAACGTTGGTTGGCGGCCCCTCGCTCATATCCGGCTGGTCGCTACTCATGTTTCCCGTTTGCCCCGTCTCCATCCCCGTGAGGATATCGTGATACGATACCCCTGGTTGCTACGCTGGGCGACTAGAAGGTTCCAAGGATGAGCTGATTATAGCACCATTTTCCTTGATTGACGATCTTCTGAAAGCCATGCACCGTCATGAGGATCTCCATTTCCAGATGAACGGCGAAGAAGTGATGCCCCCTGTCTTGGCTGCCCAGGTCTATTCACGCTGTCGCTGCAGCGGGCTTTGCTGAAAATGGCGCTCTTTGTCCTTGCTCTCAGCCCCAGCTTCCCGTACATGGGTGTTCTCCTGCTGGTCAGTTCCTGCCACCAGTGGCGAGAGCCGTGAGTGGCCGGGCCAACCCCAAGATTAACCCCTCGGATAATACTTTTGGGGGATGACACAAGTACCACATTGCGTGTATACTCCTAACAGAACGAGTACACACATAACAAGGAGGAGAAAAATGGACTACGGCAAAGTGCTAACGCGTGCCTGGGAGATTACCTGGCGTTGGAAGGTTCTGTGGATCTTGGGCTTTCTGGCTGCCCTGGGTAGCGGCGGTGGCGGCGGTGGCGGCGGAAGTAGTTCCTACGCCACCAGCGGCAACGAGTGGCCCGGCTGGTGGGGCTACACGTACCAGGAACCCTATATCCCGGCTGGAGTCATTGCCGCCATTATTGGTATCGCCTGCGTGGCGATCCTCATCGGTATCGCCATTTGGGTGGTGTCAGTCATCGCCCGAGGCGGGCTAATCGCCGGGGTGCAACAGGTCGAAGAACAGGAGCACACCACTTTTGGCCTGGCCTGGCGCGCTGGCGCGCGCCGCTTCTGGACGCTGTTCGGCATCAGCGTCCTGGCAGCCATCCCTCTGATCATCGCGGCCGTGATCGGGGCGATCGTGCTCATCGTGATGTTTGTGGGATCGGGCTTTGCCTTCACGTCGTCCGATGCAGCGGGCGCCACGGGCATTGTGCTATCGATGCTCTGTGGTGGGGCCTTTTGCTGCGGGATGATCATCGCGACCATCATCCTGCAGCAGATCCGCATCTACGCCGAGCGAGCTGCCATCCTTGAAGACCTGGGCTGGATCGACGCCTTTTCGCGTGGCTGGAGTGTGCTCAAGGCCAACCTCGGGCCAACCATCATCTTCTGGCTCATCTTCCTGGCCCTCGGGATCGCGATCTTTCTGGCCATTATGGCCGTCCTCGCTGCCACAGCGTTTCCGTTCATCGCCCTTGTGGCCAACGTTGACACGGGACCGTGGCTGCTTGCGCCGATCTGCTGTGGGGGACTGATCGCCGTGATCGCGGCGGCGCTGATCAACGCCATCGTCCAGACCTTCACGTCGGCGACCTGGACCCTGGCCTACCGCGAGATGGTCGGACCGTCCGGCCCACCGCAGGCAGAGTCTGCCGACGAGCTGCTATTCGAGGTGAGTGAATAGCCGGCACCTGAGGAACGATCCTCTTCACTGACGTCGCTGTATCTTCACCCGCTTTTGTCCTACCGGATGGCGCGGGCCGGGTCCGCAGATACAACCTGCCGACCTCGGCCCGCGACCCATCGGTAGTGATCCTGTACGGCATTGCCAACCTGGAAGCAGTTCCCAAAGTAGCCGATATGGAACACTGTCCATTTACATTCACAAAGGAGGAGATCACATTATGGTAGATACAAGGATTATCCTTTCAGGATTATGGATAGCTGTGATGTTGACCTATCTTTTGGGGGATGTGCTGCGGATTTTTTCCGGCGATTCTGAAACGGGAAAGCTCGCAGAGGGTTTTCAATCAACGCAGGCAATGTGGTTGTTGATCGCAGCAATCATGCTGGTTCCGATTGTCATGATTGTGCTGAGCCTCACGTTAAAGTATCCCGCAATTCGCTGGGTCAACATCATCGTAGCCATATTCGTTGTTGTTTTTAATCTCTTTGGATTGCCCTACAAGGGCGCTTATGACAACTTTCTGATCATTGTGAGTTTTGTGTTCAATGGGCCCTGGCAGATGGTTCGAGGGCGATGGACTTCGATGACAAGCAGCAAGAAAGTGATATTCGGAGCAGCATACGCAAAGACTGAAGACTTGATCTACCTCAAAGAACTGATTGAGGCGGGACAGATAAAAGCTGTCATAGATAGACGCTATCCATTGGAACAAACTGCCGAGGCTCACCGGTATGTCGAAACAGGCCACAAGAAGGGAAATGTCGTCATCACCGTGGAGCACAATAGCAGAACCTGACAGATTGCCAGATCCCATCTCTCCGCCGCAAGCTCATTTCCCTCAGGCCCACGGTGGCCACAGCTCCCCAGTCGACGGCTTGCCATAGACTCCTAATACGAGTACAAGGTAAGGCGACCCGCCAATGGGCGTTGTGGGCATCGGCCGGGTGACGACAAAGCTCCATGATGGCCAGAGAGTTCAAGTCGACAGGACGGCGGGGTGATCCGCCTTCTGTCGTAGCGCGTTTCTGGCGCGAACTTGCTCCCGGCCCCGGGGACGGCGCCCGTTCGGAAAAGGGGCGAACCTTGACCACAGGTACCAGAAGAATGGAAAAGTGAGAACATGCCTGCCTTGACGGTTTGTGGGAATCCAGATAGAATGGCTATGAACGCAGGAAACTGAATGGGCTACGGATCGAAGGGAGATGGAAGCGATGCGTTTGCAGGTGTGCCGGATGGTGTACGAGGATGTGGAAGGGATCGGGCCGGAGGACGTGGTGTCATTGAAGGAAGCAGAGAGGATGTTGGGGATGAAAATGTGGAACGTGAGCCAGCTTGTCGATGAGGGAAAACTGACGATGTTGATCGACGCGGACGCGCCAAAGGGGTGGGCCTGGCGGTGGCTGCTGCTGCGGTCGGAGGTGGAGGCGCTGGCGGCCGCCACACAGCCAAAGGGAAGGGGTAAGGGAAGGAGCTGGTAGCATATGTCAACTTCGGTCCTCGTGGGATATGCGACACGTTACGGCTCAACGCAGGAAGTTGCGGAGGCAGTCGCGGCGACGCTGCGTGAATGTGGGCTTGTGGCAGATATTCAGCCCATGCGGGAGGTGCGTACACTCGCAGGGTACAGCGCAGTCGTGCTGGGGGCGGCACTCTACATGTTCCGTTGGCACAAGGACGCACGTCGGTTCCTGTCGCGCCACCGTCAGGCTCTCACGGAACGACCTGTGGCGGTCTTTGCGCTCGGCCCGGTTCATGATCCTTATGATGAGAAGGAGTGGCAGGATTCGTGCGCTCAACTCGATAAGGAGCTGGCCAAGTTCCCCTGGCTCGCACCAGTCGCGCTCCAGATGTTTGGCGGCAAGTACGACCCGGAGAAGCTGCGTTTCCCCATCAATCTGCTTGCCGGCAAGGAGCCAGCAAGCGACCTGCGGAACTGGACGGAGATCCGCACCTGGGCAAGAAACCTGGCCGCAAAGCTTGAGCCTGCCTTGCAGTAATCAGCCCAAGACGTCAATCAACGGACAAAGCCTGAGGTATCGGTCATGTTTTTGCTCTTTCTCATGCGAAGTCGAGGATGGCGAAATGAGCGGCCAACCGCAGACACCGGCCAGACCCTGATGATGCCTACGTGTGGGTCAAGATACCCGGCGAGTCGGACGGGGAATGCTATCGCTGGACAGAAGCACCGCTTGATCCGCTGCGCGGCATCGAGGACCCGCCCGCCGGAGAGTGGTTCCCCGGTATGGCGCTCGAACTGGCGCAGAACGCCAACCCACCTCTTCCCGTGCAGCAGGTTTCCAGGAGAGCAAAAGGGATTGTCAATCAGCGAGGAAAGAACAGGGCAGAAATATCCTGTTCTTTCTTCATTACTCTACACTTATCCTTTCCGAAATACCGTTGGGCAACTGGCCGTCCTACCGTGATGGCGGCAGACGCCCAGGTCTTGAGAGGAGGAATGGGAGATGAAGACCAACCAGCCACTTCCCGGCTCGAAACACTTCCGGCTCCAGCAGTTGGCCGAAGGTGTCTATGCGGCCATCCACATGGAGGGTGGCGGCGCCATTGGCAATGCAGGCATCGTCGATCTCGGCGACCGTACACTGATCTACGATACGTTCATTGCACCCCAACCTGCGGTGGACCTACGACGCGCTGCCGAAGCTTTGACCGGCCGCCCCATCGACGCCGTCATCAGTAGCCACTGGCATAACGACCACATCTGGGGCAACCAGGTCTTTGATGCCAACACCGACATCATCTCCACCGGGGAGACACGCCGGATGTTCCTCGCCACAAGAGGGCATGGTGCCTACGACGCATTCATGGCCGAGGCCGAGGCGAACCTGGAATCGACGCGGGCACAATTCCAGGCGGCGGAAGAGGAGGGCGAGCGCCGCCAGCTTGCCCTGTGGGTAGACTACTATCAAAGCGTCGTGGAGACCAAGCCTATCCTCCAGATCCGTGCGCCCAACCTGACCTTCGAGGGGCACCTGGCCTTCCACGGGAGCGAGCGCTCCGCCGAACTGATGGCCTTTGAAGGGGGCCACACGGAAAGCGATGTTGTGCTATTTCTGCCGCAGGAGGGGATCGCCTTCATGAGCGACCTGCTCTTCATCGGGCACCATCCCTATCTGGGCGGCGGCGATCCAGAGCACCTGCTCCATGCGCTAGAGGCGGTCTCGGACCTCGCACCCAAGCTGCTTGTGCCGGGTCACGGGCCGGTCGGGCCGGCGGACAGCCTCACCGCGATGGGGCAATACGTCCGTACCCTGGACGGGCTGGCCTGCAAGGTGGTTGAGGAGGGGCAGGCGGAGGAAACGATCGACGCCATGGCCATCCCGGCGCCATACGACGACTGGCTGTTCGCTTCCTTCTTTCCCGGCAACATGCACTTCTTGTATCAGCGCCACTTGCGAGAGCAGGCGGACGTGGTGGGTTGAGAAGAAGAACGCACGAGCGCTGGCAGTTGAGCCCCACCTTGTGGTATAATGGGTAGGGGTGACCCACCATCAAGCCAGACCAAAAGAACACAAAAAGGAGATCCAATGGCACAAGCGAGAACCATTCAAGCAACCAGTGAAGTACGCTTCAACCGCTTCCTGGCCCTTGTCTACCTGGTCATGGCGGTCGGGATGGCTATCACCGCCTTGGTGGCCACATCGGTGAGCACAAATCCAGCTTTGATGAAGCGCATCCTCTTTGACCCCTGGTTCACCTTTGGGCTGTTTTTGATCCAGATCATCGTCGTGGTCTGGCTGAGCGCAGCGGTGATGCGCATGTCGCCAGCAGTGGCGCTGATTCTGTTCCTGTTCTATTCAGCCCTGACCGGCTTGGCGCTCTCCTCGATCTTTATCTACTACAGCCAGAGCACGATCGCCTATACCTTCTGGGTGGCAGCCGGGATGTTTTTGTTCAGCAGCATCGCCGGGTTGTTCATCAAGGGCGATATGAGCGGCGCGGGAAGGTTCTTGATGCTCGCCTTGCTTGGCTGGCTGTTCGGGTGGATCTTTGTGTGGCTCTTTCCCCGGGCAGAAGGGCTGAACCAGGCGTTCAATTTCACCGGCATCCTGCTCTTTGCAGGGCTGACGGTGTGGGATACAAACCGCCTGAAGCAGCTTTCGACCCAACTGGAGGGCAAGCAAGGGATGGGCGGGCTGGTAATCATCGGGGCGCTGACGCTCTACCTGGACTTTATCAACCTGTTCTTGTTGCTGCTGCGCACCTCCAGAAGATAGCATCAAGGATGAGCGGGTGGAGTTCAGGCCGGTTGAAGGCATGTTCACCGAAACCGGCCTTGCCGGCATTTCGGGCGTCCAGGGCCTGGCAATCCTCATTCTTGGAAGCCGAAACACTATGGAACGTCCAGACACGCCTCCAAGTGCAGATACTGACGACAGTGTTCAGGGGGTCTGTGTGCGGCCTACGCGCGAACGGGCAAGATCGGTCAGCCAGAATATAGTGCTGATATGACCCTTGAGGGTGAGCAGCTCCTCTCCTGTCAAGACGTCCCACACTCTGGCGGTCGCATCCCCGCTGCCTGTCAAGAGGCGCTTCCCGAGGGCTTGCTGCGTCGCGCGCGCCTTGGCCTGTGCCTCGGCGGCCGCCTGTTCCTACTCAGCCCGCGCGCTGGCGATCTGAGCGGGCTGGGCGTTCTGATTGGCCTGGCGGAAAGCCAGGAAGACGATCGCTGCCAGGATGGCGGCCAGGCTCAAAGCTCCGGCCAGGAGAAGCGCCCTGCGCCTGAGGCGCGCCGCAGCCTGGGCCTGCTCCCTGGCCCGGCGGCCTTGCGACTCGCCCAGCAGGGCGATCAGATCGAACACCCCCCTGTGCTGGGGATCCGCGTGTTCTTGCGCCTGCTCGTATACCACACATTCCCTCCCAGATGGATGCGCAGCCACTGGAGACTCTCGACACATTCTAGCTGAAGCCACATAGCCGTCAACCCCGGGCAGTTCAGCCATTTGACATCCCCTGCTGCGTATGGTAGAATCCCGGCCTGTACTAAACGAACGTTCAGTCAGGCTGTCGGCCTGACTGTGCCCGTTCGACCATTTCAAGTGAGAGGTGGAGGAGGCCAAGATCTTGACAAGCGACCAGGCCGCAGGGCGGCAGTGCATCCTGGAGCAAGCACAACGGCTCTTTTTCTTGCATGGCTATCATGGCGTGTCCATCCGCGATATCGTCCAGGCCTGCGGCCTCTCTAACGCAGCGCTTTACCATCACTTTGGGAGCAAGGGAAATCTGTTCGCGGAAGTGATCAAGGAGTTCGTGGCCAAGGTCGCCCAGCAGGTGCAGGAGGCAGGAGCGGGCAGTGACTCCTGTCGTCAGCAGTTGGCCAGAATGGCAGAGGCGTTCGCCCAGTTTGTCTGGGAATCACGGAGCGGGCTTCAGACCCTTTTGCGTGATCTCACAGAGTGTGAGGGCGAGGAGATCCAGCAGTTGGTCCCCGAGGTAGCAGGCAAGATCCCATCCCTGTTTACCACGGTTCTGGAGGAGGGCATCGCCACCGGTGAGGTACGAGCGGTGGATGCACAGCGGGTCGGTGTTTTGCTGCTGGGCCTGATCAATTCCCTGGTCGGCCATCGCATGCATGAACACGCTGCCGAGCCTTTGACAGGGGACATCGAGCTGGCAATCAGCATCCTGTTTGAAGGGATTGGCACATAGATGGTGGTAGGCGCAGAACAGGCTTTGAGGCAAGACGACGCCGGCACTGCACTCAAACCGCCATCAGAACCCATCATAAGGTTGCGGGACGTGGTCAAGGTCTACGCAACCGGCGCCGGTGGTTTTACGGCCATAAACGGCATCAACCTGGATATCCACAGGGGAGAGTTCCTGGGAATTATCGGCAAGTCGGGTGCAGGCAAGACGACGCTACTCAATCTGATCTCTGGCGTCAGCGAGCTCACCTCGGGTGAGGTGCTCTTTTACGCGCACGGCGATTCCGATCCGCGCGATAATGCCAAAGAACCGCGTCAGGGCAAAGCCATATCGGTGCATGGCATGAACGAGAACGAGCTGGCCGTGTGGCGAGGCAACAACCTGGGGATTGTGTACCAGTCTTTCGAATTGATGCCTCAACTGAACCTGGTGCAGAACATCATGCTGCCCCAGGACTTTTTGGGCACCTATCGGCCCAGGATCAGCCAGGAGCGGGCACTGGAACTGCTTGAAAGGGTTGAGCTGACCGAACACGCCTACAAGCTTCCGGCCCACACTTCCGGCGGCCAGAAGCAGCGCATCGCCATTGCCCGGGCGCTGGTCAACGACCCGCCGGTGATCATTGCCGATGAGCCGACCGGCAATCTGGATACGGTCACCGCCGAAAGGATCTTTCGGATCTTTGAGGCCCTGGTGGAGCAGGGCAAAACCCTCATTCTGGTCACCCACGACAACAGCCTGGCGGCTCGTTTCTCACGGCGGGTGTATATCTCCGATGGTGAGGTTGTAGACAGCTACGACCAGGTCACGTTTGCCGGAGAAAAGAAAGCCAGTGATTCCTATCAGGTGAGCGAGGCAGTTGTCGTTGCGACCCGAGCAGGGGAGAGCTGCCGGGAGACGGAGGGCAGACAACGAAGGGGCCAAGGGAACAACCGGCCCGCTGTACAGAGCTCGGAATTCGACACAGGCGAGGCGGCCATTGTCCTGCGCGATGTGGTCAAGACCTATGTGAACGCCGCCGGCGAGTTCCCCGCACTCAAAGGCATCAATCTGCAGATGAGCTACGGGCAGTTTGTGTCCCTGGTCGGCAAGTCTGGCTGTGGCAAATCCACGCTGCTGAATATGCTGACCGGCATCGATCACCCAACGTCGGGCGAGGTGATCGTGGGGGGGCAGCATATCTATAACATGTCCGAGAGCGAGCGGGCCCTGTGGCGCGGCCGCAATGTGGGCATCGTCTTTCAGTTCTTCCAGCTTCTGCCGACGCTGACACTGCTGGAAAACACGATGCTGCCCATGGATTACTGCGACGTCTACCGACCCAATGAACGGCCAGAGCGCGCCATGGAGTTGCTCAAGACGGTAGGGCTGGAAGAGCAGGCGCACAAGCTGCCGGCTTCGGTTTCGAGCGGGCAGCAGCAGAGCGCGGCGATTGCTCGAGCACTCGCTACCGATCCGCCGATCATTGTGGCCGACGAACCGACCGGCAACCTGGACTCGCGCTCGGCCGAGGCCGTTCTCCGCCTGTTCGCCGAGATGGCCAGGCGAGGCAAGACCATTCTGCTCGTCACCCACGACCCCTCCTTTACCAGGAGCACTGACCAGACGGTGATCCTCTCTGATGGCGAGATCATTGACGATCTTGTCGCCCGCGCCCTGCCGCTGTTGAGCCATCCTCAGATGCTCCAGGCGACCCACCAGGCCGAAAAGCGGCGATATGAGCCGGGCTCGGTGATCCTCCGGCAAGGGCAGCAGGTGGATCATTTCTTTATGATCGCCCATGGTGAGGTAGAGATTGTGCTGAGCAGTCCGGGCTGTCCTGAGATTTCCCTGGCCTGCCTGGGAGCGGGCCAATTCTTTGGCGAGGTTGAGCTGCTGCACCGCGAAAACTCGATCGCCAGCGCGCGCGCCGGGGCAACGGGACCGGTCGAACTGTCCCTGATTCCGAGGGATGGCTTTCACAAATTGCTGCGGGGGTCGCAGCCCACCCAGGAGATGGTGACAAAAGTGGCCCAGATGCGCCTGACCGAGAATCAGGCGCGGAACGGGAATTGTGGGGAGTGATGCAAGCAAAAGGAAGCGTCGTGAGGCCGCGCTGGAGCAAGGTGCTTGCCGATCTGTGGGACAACAAGACGCGCTCACTGCTGGTCGTGCTCTCCATTGCCGTCGGGGTCTTTGCCATCGGCACCATTGCCAACGCGTTTGTGATCCTCTCCGAGGACATTGACGCCAGCTATGCCGCCGTGAACCCGGCCAATATCACCATCATCACCGAGCCTTTTGACGATGCCTTGGTTGAATCTGTACGGCGTACAGCCAACTGTGGGTGGGCTATGTGAACCACGACTCGCTGGAATGGCTGGGCGAGTACAGCCGCTACGACCGCCTTGTGGTAACTGTCAGCGGGGATGCCAACGACGAATCCCATATCGAATCGGTTGCCCTGGCCATCGAGGACAAGCTGGAAAGGAGCGGGCGCCAGGTGTTCCGCACCCTGACGGGCGTGTCGGGCGAGCATCCCATGGGCGAGATGGTGGTGGCCATTCTGGGCATTTTTGGCGCGCTCGGTGTGCTGGTCATGCTGCTGAGCGGCTCGCTCATCTTTAACACCCTGAATGCCCTGCTGGCCCAGAACCTGCGCCAAATCGGCGTCATGAAGCTCATCGGGGCGCGCAGTTTCCAGATTCTGGGCATGTACCTGGCCTTGATCCTTCTGTTCGGCATTATGGCGCTCCTGCTGGCGGCGCCCGCCGGTGCGCTGGCGGGCTATGGGCTGGCCTCTTTTCTGGCCTTCATGATGGGCGCCAACCTGCAAGGCTTTCGCGTCTTTCCGTCCACCATCCTCATCCAGCTTGTCATCGCCCTGGTCGTGCCCCTGGCGGCCGGATTCATTCCAGTCAACAGCGGATCCAGAATCAGCGTGCGTCGAGCCATCAGCAACGACGGACCTGGGGACGCGCCTTCGGTCAGCGGCCTGTGGCATCGATTGGGCAGCTTGATGGGATGGCTCTCGCGGCCAATTGTGCTTTCGATCCGCAATACCTTCCGGCGCAAAGGGCGTCTCGCGCTCACCCTTGTCACCTTGACCGTATCGGGTGCCGTCTTTATCGCCGTCTTTAATGTGCGGATCTCGATGCAGGACTATATGGATCAGATGATGCAGTACTTTTTGGCCGATCTCACCCTGACCCTCGAGCGGCCCTACCGCGTGTCCAGCATCGAGCAGGCCACCCTCCAGGTGCCGGGCGTCGTCAAGACGGAAGCCTGGTCGGGAGCGGCTGCCGAGGTCCTGGACCAGAACGGAGAGGTCATCGAGAACCTCCAGATTACGGCGCCAGCCGCCGGCAGCGTGTTGATCGATCCCGACATGAAAGCGGGGCGTTGGCTGCTGCCCGGAGACGAAAAGGCCATCGTGGTTTCAGAGGCGATCCGGGACACCTATCCCGATATACAGCCGGGAGACACCCTGCGCCTGAGCGTATCGGGTGAGCCGGACGAGGATTGGACGCTGGTCGGCATCTTTAGCTTTCCCAACTTTGTGGGCGACCCCCTGGCCTACGTTCCCTTGGAATCGCTCCCGGGGCCGCAGCATTCGTCCACCCACGGCGCTTCCTTCCGGCTGGCCACCAGCGATCAGAGTGTGGCCGGGCAAAAGCGCATCGGTGCCACCCTGGACCAGTACCTGCGGTCCCGCGGCTACCAGGTCAGCGGGGTGATAACCGGGGCCGAGCTTCGAGAGATGACTGTGCAGATGGTCAGTGTCCTGGTTTCGCTCTTGCTGATGATGGCCATGCTGACCGCCGTCGTCGGCAGCATCGGGCTGACCGGCACCATGGGCATGAACGTACTGGAACGGACGCGCGAGATCGGCGTCATGCGCGCCATCGGAGCCGTGGACTCGGCCATTGTCAAGTCGGTAGTCATCGAAGGCGCCCTAATCGGCTTGATCAGTTGGCTCATCGCCCTGCCCCTCTCCTTTCCCATCAGCCGCCTGCTGCTGACCATCATCAGCACCTCGATGGGCATCGGCCGGATCGCGTCCGCCTTTACCCCACAGGGGATGGTCATCTGGTTGGGTGTGGTGATAGCACTGACAGCGCTGGCCAGCCTTTGGCCGGCGCGCAACGCCGCCCGCCTGACCATCCGCGAGGTGCTGGCCTATGAGTAAGATTCTGCTGTCCTGTCATGCAGGTGGCATCACAAGAGGTGAACTGTGAAAAAAGTGCTTGTTGGTATCGTGGTAGCAGCCGTGCTGGTAGGCATCGGGAGCGTGCTTTCCGGCTGTTCGCTCCCTGGATCCTCCGGCGCGCCGGCTGAACCGGAGGCGACTGTAGAGCAGGTGCCAATTGTGCGCGACAGCGGGGACATTGTGGCCGATGCCGTGGTGGTGCCGGTCCGGGACGCCCAGCTCAGCCTGGCCACAGGGGGGATTGTGTCGGAGATTCTGGTGGCCGAGGGGGATCAGGTGGAGGCCGGGCAGGTGCTCGTGCGGCTGGATTCCGCCCGGCAGGAGGCGGCTGTCGCCCAGGCAGAGGCCCAGGTGGCGCGCGTTCAGAACACCCTGGCCGAACTGCAGGCTGGCGCCCGGCCGGAGGAGATCGAGGCAGCACAGGCGGCCGTCGAGCTGGCAGGGGCCCAACTGACCAGGGTAGAGGAAGGCGCTCGCCCCGAAGAGGTCGCTGCCGCAGGGGCCGCCCTGTCCGCTGCCCAGGCCACGCTGCAAAGGGTACTGGATGGACCCCGCGCCGAGGAGATCGAGGCTGCGGAGGCGGCCCTGGCCGCGGCCCAGGCCACGCTGGACAAGGTGCTGGAGGGGCCCCGCGAGGGCGAACTGGTGGCGGCCCGCGCCGACGTGGCCAACGCCGAGGCCGCCCTGCGCCAGGCCCAGGCGGCCTACGACCGGGTCAAGGGAGAGGCAAACATCGCGGCTCGACCCGAGTCGCTGCAATTGGAGCAGGCGACCAACGCTTACGACGCAGCCCTGTCACGGCTGGAGGCGATGCAGGAAGGCGCTACGGCAGCCGACATCGCCGCCGCCCGGGCCGGTGTGGCACAGGCCCGAGCCCAAGCGGACGCGCTCAAGGCTGAAGCGCGCGCGGCGGACATCGCCTCGGCCCAGGCCGGGATCGACCAGGCCCAGGCGCAACTGGACGCCATCACGGCTCCAGCCCGCACCGCCGACATGGCTGCCGCCCAGGCCGAGATCCGGCGCGCCCGGGCGCAACTCGACCTCATCGAAGCGGGCGCCCGTCCCGAGACCATCGCTGCCGTCGAAGCGGATCTGGCGGCGGCCCAGGCAGCCCTCAAGCAGAGCCAGGTCGCCCTGGCGGACACGGTGCTGGTGGCGCCCTTTGCCGGTACGGTGGCTTCCCTCGATACCAGTGTTGGCGAACAGGTCATGCCGGGCGTGCCCGTGGTCTGGCTGGCCGATCTCTCCGAGTGGCAGATCGAGACTGACGATCTGACCGAGTTGAGCATCGTCCAGGTGGAGGCGGGAGCCCCGGCCCTTGTCACCTTCGATGCCATCCCTGGCCTGGAGCTGCCGGGCACGGTCGTGCGCATTGGCTCCATGGGTGAGAACAAGATGGGCGACGTCGTCTACACGGTGATCGTTGCCCCCGATGAGCACGATGACCGGCTGCGCTGGGGCATGACGGCGATGGTCGTGATCCCGACAGATTGAGGCCAGAATCAATTGACTTCCGATGCCGCCCAGAACGTGGGTAGCCGCTTTCTTGCCACGGCGGAGATGCATGTATGACCTCCGGACAGCCTGTCCGTGGTGCCTCAAGCCCGATTCTCTTCCAGAACCCGGATGATCTGCAGCATGGTTTCGTTCACCGGGGTCGGGATGCCGTGCGCCCTGCCCAGTTCGTCCGCCTTCCCGGCGAACATCTCGATCTCTGTCTTGCGCCCTGCCTCGATGTCCTGCAGCATGGAGGTCTTGCCCTGTGGCGACAGCGTGTGGAGCGGGGCATACCAATCGGCCACGTCCTTTTCGGCCAGTTTGACCCCTTCGGCCTGCGCCAGGGCGATCACCTCGCGCATGAGCGTCTCCATCAGCGCCTGCGCCGCCGCCGAGCGCTGAAACACCCCGTACGGCGCGCGCATCACCGCCGACGGAGGATTCACCCCCACGTTCACCATCCACTTCCACCACAGGATGCGGATCATGTCGACGGGCGTCTCGTAGGCGATCCCCGCCCGTTCGAACGCCACCTGGACCCGCCGTACCCGCGGGCTGATCTCCGTATTGTCTGCCTCCCCGAACAAGTGCTTGCCGGGCGCGGTATAGCGGATGTGGTTGCCCTCGCGCACCGCATCGATCCCCACCGAGACCGCGTACAGCACCTTGTCCATGCCGTACACCGCGCCGATGGTCTCCTCGCTGTCGAGGCCGTTCATCACCGACAGGATGCTCGTCTCGCTGCCGACCAGGTTCCGCAGGTCGCCGACGGCCCCCGGCAGGTGGTGATGTTTCAGCGCGACGATGACCAGATCGGCGGGCGCCGCGGCTTCGTCCGGATGAATGACGGGGAAGACGTACGGCCTCCCATTGACCACCAGCCCGCCGGCCTTTAGCCGGTCGTGGCGCTCACCCCGCGCCACCAGCGCCGTCGTAAAGCCCGGCGCGTCGGCAAAACTGGCAGCAAAGTAGGCGCCCATCGCGCCCGCCCCCTGGATCACCACCCTGCTGATCTCTGCCATCAGTCCCCTCCCTGCACTGTCACCGTTCTCGATCGCGACAGGCCCATTATAGCCGTATCCGCCGCGCGGCGCAAGCCTTCGTCGAGCGCCTGACCGAGCGCGAGCTGGAAGTACTGCGCCTGGTCGCCGCCGGACTGGCGAACCGGGAGATCGCCCAGGAGTTGTTCATTGCCGTGAGCACCGTCAACCCGCACATCAACCACATTTATGGCAAGCTTGATGCCAGGAGCCGTACCCAGGCGGTAGCTACAGCCCGAGCGTTGAACTTGTCGTAGGCTGCCAGCCTCTACTACGATTCCACCTCCTCGATCCACCCTTCCCTCTGATCCACCCCCCAAATCCAACCTTCGGTGGACGACAGTCCACCCCATCTTCTGGTATCCTGTCCATAGATTTCGAACTACAAGATCTATGGAGGTGAGCATGTTTCCCATTGCCAGTATTGGACTGACTGAGTTGGCCATCATCATCGGCGTGGCGGGCCTGGTCTGTAGCGCACTGGTGCTTGGCGCGGCTGTCATTTCCGTAATCGTGGTAAACCGGTGGTCCGCGATCTGACCCGGGGCAGCCTGCACCGGGCCACGTGGTACCTGGCGCCGGCCATGGTGCTGGAGCTGGGGGTGTTGAACGTCGCCCAGGTGCTGGATGCCTACTGGGTCGGCCGGCTGGGACCTGCCGCCCTGGCCGCGGTGACCATCAGCACCACGATGCGCTGGGTGCTCAACAGCCTGGCCAATGGGCTGGGAACCGGGGGCATGGCCATCGTGGCCCGGTGGATCGGGGCCAGGAACGAAGAAGCTGCCGCACACGCCGCCGGGCAGACCCTTCTCCTGGCCCTCGGCGCTTCCTTGCTATTGGGTGTGCTGGGCCTGGCAGTGTCCGAGCCGCTCCTCATCCTGATGGGCGCGGACGCTGCAGTTCTGCCACTCGGCCTTGCCTATCTCCGCGTGGCCCTGGGCGGCGTATCTACACTCGTCCTCAGCTTGGTCATCAATGCCATGCTGCGCGGCGCCGGGGAGGCCCGCCTGTCGATGCGGGTGTTGGTCCTCTCCACAGCCACCACGGTCCTGCTGGAACCTGTGCTGATCTTTGGGCTGGGCCCGCTCCCGCCCCTGGGCGTCGTCGGATCTGCCTGGGCCTTTGTTTTGGGCTATGGGGCTGGCCTGATCCTGCAGATCATCCTGCTCCTGCAAGGTCGAACGCGCCTTGCCATCCAGCTCCGCCACCTGCGACCGGACCTGCCCCTGATGGCGCAGATCGCCGGCATCGCCCTGCCCAGCACGGTGCAGACGACCCTGCGTTCCTCCTCGCGGCTGGCCATCCTGGCCCTGGTGGGGCTGTACGGGACCTTTGCCACGGCCGGATATGGGGTGGCAAACCGCCTGTTGCTCATTGCCCTCATCCCGTGCTTTGGCCTGGGCAATGCGGCCAGCACCCTCGTCGGCCAGAACCTGGGCGCCGGGCAGCCGGAACGCAGTGAGCGGAGCGCCTGGTGGGTGAGCGCCTACGTGGCCGGCTATATGGCCATAGCGGCAGGGTTGCTCACCCTCCTGGCGCCTTCCTTGATCGCCCTGTTCGATCCCACCCCGGAGGTGGTGGCCCTCGGCGCCGGGTGTCTGCGTGTGGTCGCCTGGTCCGAAGTCGCGAGCGCGGTGGGGGTTGTACTGGCTCGCAGCTTTGACGGAGCCGGCAACACCGTCCCGGCCATGGTCATCAACCTGGTCAGCCTGTGGGGATTCGAGGTGGTTGCGGCTCTGGGCCTGTTGCGCTGGCTGGGATGGAGCGTGACCGGCATCTGGTGGGGACGGGTGCTCGCCAACCTGGCCAACGGCCTGCTATTTGTGCTCTGGTTCCGGCGTGGCCGGTGGAAGCAGCGGGATATGGAGTGAAATTGTCTGGCAATATGGACGATCATCTCATCGTGGACAGCCAGGACATCGGCTAAGCCTTGGGCGACGACGCCGCTTCTGGTTTTGCACGGATAGGCGATCAAGCGTTATACTGCTTTGAGGAGGATAGCCTGGTTCGCACGCACGTCCGAGTGAAGGGATGGGAGGCAAACCGATGAGCAACAAGTGGAGCATGATCAGCGTGGTGGTGTTGGTCACGACCCTCGCCCTGGCCGGTGTTCTGCTGTCCGCATGTTCGATGGACCGCTGGGTCGAGGTCGAGCCGGGCGAGTACGCCATCCTGCAGGGAGGGCTGGCGACCGACAGAGCCGCCGGGCATGGCATAGAAACATTGCGAATAGACCGTGACGCACGCCAGGTGGTGTTGACACAGGTCGACGGTTCCCAGATCGTCGCCTCGTTCGTACCCCGAGATAGAAGCGAGTGGCCCTCTGGATGTCCGTCGAACATCAACTCGACCCGCATGGAGGTCCTGGACATTGCGGAGGATTCGCTGACCGTCGGGGCCGTTACCTTCAACCATCCGGTCCTCGTGCGGGATTGTCCCTCTGATCCGGTACGCATCGTCCTCCGGGGCGATGGCGCCATCGGCGGCGGCGGTGGCGCCTGTCCGCACCCGGAGCCTTGCATCTATTTGGCACCATGATCGACAGCGGCACCGTAGCCCACGGCACCCCCACACGCGCCGAAAGGATACGAGCTGTATAGCTGGCAGGCAGGCGGGGTGTGGCGCTTTGCGTTGATCACCGGCACCAATCGCCTCAAAGCGTACGAAGAAATCGTCTCCACAGACAGTGCCGCCAGCGAGACCGGTGGGTCAAGATCTCGGTGCAGGGAGCGGAGAATCTGAAGGGCCTGCTGAGCCGCCTGCCGGAGGGCGAGGCGGTGACCTGGATCGGCGGCGGCTGGCTCCAAGCCGTAGGTACGCCGAGCGGAGACATCCGCTTGCCCGATGGGGAAATGATAGATGAGATCGAGAGCTGGTGCCAGGATCAGAGCATACAGCTTTCCGCTGCCAGCGGTGCGCCGGCCGGCGCACCTGCGATGTGCGTTGCCCCCTCCGTTTGACATCCAAAGATTCCGGGTGTATCATATATGCGTCATCGGGCCTATATCGCACACCAGATTGCAAGTACTCCATAGCCAGGCCGGTGTCAGTCTGCCATGCAACTAGAAATCACATAGAACGATAAATTCCTGCTACTCAAGAATAAGATTGAGGCGCAAAGCCGATTGTGCGGCAGCTACACCTTGAAGGAGTAAGGAAGTATGGCAAACTGGAGTGATCCCCATCCTGCTCGCCAGGGTCAATCCCAGGAACCCGGGCCTGACCTTGCAGCGAGCCGGCCCGTGAGCGGCAACCCACCTCCCTTAACCAACCAGCGACTTACAACGCCGCGGGCCGCTGCCGTAGCCGGCATCGTTTTTGCCGTGCTGCTCGGCACTGCCTATGTGCTCATCCGAATCTCCATCCCGGCCGACCCGGCTGACAGCGGTATCTGGCTAGCGGAGCGGGAGACAGCGGTAAGTCTTGCACTGAGCCTGGTGCCCTTCGCCGGGATCGCCTTCCTGTGGTTCATCGGTGTGGTGCGCGACCGCATCGGGCAGCTAGAGGACCGCTTCTTTTCGAGCGTGTTCTTTGGCAGCGGTCTGCTGTACTTGGCCATGACCTTTGTCTCGGCGGCGCTGGCTGGCGGGCTCCTGGCCAGCTATGCCCTCCAACCGGACGTGCTGATCGCCAGCGGCCTGTATACCTTCAGCCGGGCGGTCATGTGGCGGATCAGCAACATTTTTGCCATCCGCATGGCGGGAGTCTTTATGATCTCATTGGGCACTATCTGGATCCGCACCCGGAGCATGCCCCGCTGGCTGGTCTTCCTGACGTATGCGCTGGCGCTAGTCCTGCTGGTGAGCATCGGCCTCAATCTGTGGGTGGCGCTGATCTTTCCGGCCTGGGTCCTGGTCATCAGCGTCTACATCCTGGCTTTGAATCTGCGCATGCAGGGCGCAGGCGCGCAGGATGGCCTGTCCATCATGAGCGAGTAGAAGGAAATCGGCCTGAATCCTTCCGCCCAGACAGTGGCGGAGCTCGTCGCTTACTAGCACTGAGCTCGGTGCGGATCTCGCCCGAGCCCTCTTTCCAAACGGGGGCCGTCCCCCGGGACGGCCCCCTGGGAGATTGGAGGTTACATGAACCAAGTTGTGGAGCCGGCACCGGCTGCCAGCGCTGACGACAGACTGGTGGCCTCGGTGCAGAAATCGAAAGAGGCGTGGCGCCGGCTGGGGATGCGCCTGCGCGGCGTCACGCCGGGCGGGCTGGCCCGAATCCTGCTCATTGCCGGGGCGTTGGCGACTGTGGGTTGGGTGCTGAGCCGTTCCCTGGCGCCGCTCGCACCCTTCCTGATCGGGCTGGCGCTGGCCTATATCACCGCGCCGCTGGTCGAAGCACTCGACCGGGTCATGCCGCGGGGGATGGCTGTATTGTTGGTCATGGTTGGCGAGATTCTCTTTCTGCTGCTGACCGTGGCTATCCTCGTCGTTCCCCTGACGCGAGAGTTGATGCAGCTCATCGACACCTTGCCCAGCACCGAGGAACTGCGCCGCTTCTTTGAAGGCATGGTTGCCTACCTGCGTACCCTGCCAGAGCCGACCCAGGCCTTTGTCCGCGATGGGTTGCGCCAGGCAGCGGTCCAGGTCCGCGACAACCTGGCCATCTATTTCCGTAGCGCAACAGACCTGGGTATCGGCGCCCTGTTCAGCCTGATCAAGACCTTTAGCTTTGTGGTGGGGCTCATGGTGTTGCCCACCTGGATCTACTCGGTCATGGCCGACCAGAAGAAGGCAAGGCGCGCGCTCGACAGGGCGTTGCCGGACGGGGCCAAGGCCGATTTCTGGGCCGTGGTGCGCATCGTGGACCGCAGTTTGAGCGCCTCGCTGCGGGGATTGGTCGTGCAAGGGATAGCCGTGGGCGTGGCTACCTACCTGGGCCTGGTAGTGCTGGAGCAGTTGGGATTGCTGGCGATCGAATACAAGCTCCTGGCAGCAGTCCTCGCCGGGCTGATGGAGCTGATCCCGGACATCGGTCCCTTTCTGTGGGCCATTCCCGCTGGGGCCATCGGCTTTGCCAACTCGCGGGAAATGGGGCTGGCTCTGTTGGGCACCTACTTCCTGGGCCGGTGGCTGGTGCACCGGCTGCTGGTCTCTCGCTTCGAGCATCGAGTAGTGGGTGGTATCCATCCAGCCTTCCTGGTAGTAGCCATTGTCGCCCTGAGCCAGTTCGGGGTGCTGTGGCTGTTTCTGGCCGCGCCGGTAGTGGTCATCGCCCGCGACCTGTTCCGCTACGTCTACGGCCGGCTGAGCGATCCGCCGCGCCCGGCTGGCCTGCTGCCCGACGAGCCCTTGCCCGCACCGCAGGCAGCCACATCGCTTCCGGCGCGGCAGGCATCGCGGCGACGCAACAGGCGCGGCGTCCCACCCCAGGGCGAGGTCCAGGAACCGGTCGTACAGCCATAAGTTCGAGAGATCGAAAGGGATTGAGACATGACTGAAGAGACAAATGCAGATGCTCTCGCCATCGACTATGCCCAACTGAGTCAGATCCAGGTGCCGTTGGACCAGGCAGGCGATGTCTTTGCCCAAAAGGACGCCCGCGGCCGCACGCCCGTCGTCCTGGTGCCGCTCAACCCGAACCGCATCCGCAACGAGTTTGTGATCGCCGGTTTGATCGTCCTGGTCGCTGGATTCATCGCCGGCATCTTGTTGGATCAATGGGCCTGGCTTTCGCTGAGCGCTGTGCTCGGTGTGGGGCTGATCGTGTTCGGCGTCTATCGCAGTTTCCTGGTGCGCGTCCCCGAGGGCACGACGGCTCTTCTAAGCCGCGCCGGTCGCTACGTGCGCACCCTGGAGGCCGGGTCGCAGGTAGTGCCACCCTGGTTCGCCGTCTCACACCTGGTCACGCGGCGCGAGATCCCCTACGACGTGCCAGCGGTCGACGCCCTGACCAAGGACCACGTGCGGGCCATGGT
>Ga0180437_10002912_pt1 | contig 26313 bp, 37 predicted proteins | sample SS_ome_4_FD_132410 | JGI IMG/M metagenome (GOLD analysis project Ga0180437, IMG submission 132410) | Hypersaline lake sediment archaeal communities from the Salton Sea, California, USA - SS_3_D_1 metaG | ecosystem: Environmental > Aquatic > Non-marine Saline and Alkaline > Hypersaline >... | reverse complement strand
TGATTTCAAATATTTCACGGAGGAACAATGAAGAATACAGCAGAAATTGTAAAAGATGCAATTGAAAAAAATCCCGTCTTGTTTTTAGCAAGCGCCTTGCTTAAAAACGGGAACAAAGAAGAGATGTCAACCGCAATTGACTTTGAAATATTAAAGGAATACATCAACCATTCTCCCTTCAAACAAGACAGGGAGAAGCGATTCAGGAAGGTTGTCAGAAACTTTTTCATAACAGTCGGTGAAGCAGCCAAGAAACTTGAAATCGATCCCAATATATACTTGTGTGACAGGGATGAAGAATGTGCAGTCAGAAAGATGCATATGCCTCTTTTATTTACAGGCATAAAAGAGGCTGAAATGGGAACAGCGGTGTTTCATGACCACTTCTACAATTTTTACAAAAAAATGATGGATATCGGCACATGTGAACACACGTTGCATGAAGGAATGGTTAAAGAGTTCAGCAGAACATTAAAGGCTGCAATAGAAGAAGCGAAAGGCAGGGATTGCGAATGATTTTCAAGGACAGAAATATGAGCGTGAAAAGAGTGAAGAAATTGGTTGGAAAAATATTCGATTCATTCAAAGACAACTTGATTGCGGCACTGCCATTTGAAGAAAAAGATCAGAATGGCGTGGCTGTTGCGCTGAACGAAACCATGTTGGAACAGTTTTTTGAGAGCGGTGAAAACGGTCCTCAAGAAAGATTCAATTATTTCGAGTTTGCAGTAGCCGGTTCCTTGGAAAGGATGGGTGCAAAACATGGGTTTGAATCAAGCATGTGTTGCGATAAACTTGATTGCCCGGTCAAAAAAATAAAACTTCCCATGTTTATATTCGGCTTCGGCCAAAATGAGAACAATGACATGCGTTTGGGCAACTTCCAATATCATGCTGTCTTCCAGCCTTGGTTCGAGGGATACTTGAAGGCCGGATGGTCTGAAGAAAGAGTTAAGGAAAGGATGGTCAAGGCAATGGAACAGGCGTTTGACCATGCCGTCAAAAGATACAGGAAAGAAAAAGAGGATAAAAAGAATATCATCAACTTCAGCGATTTAAGGAGGGGATGACATGCCATTTGACGATAACTGGGGAGAAACCCTTACGGAAAAGCGGTGGGACGAAAAAGGAACCAAGATATTCGGGACGTCCAACAGAAGTAAATGGGCGTTCAGATGTCCAATTTGCAAGCGCAAGCAAACGCAAGATGAGTTCAAAAAGTACAAACACAAGGGCGCAAAACCGGGAAGTTTTTCAATGGAATGCATAGGCCGCTATACTGGAGGCAAGAAGGGACCGCACAAATGCGATTGGGCTGCATATGGACTGTTTAGTGGCCCTATGAATGTGGTCGATGATGAAGGCGAAAAGATACCTTTCTTTTATTTATGAGAGGAAGAAAAAAATGGGAACTGATGTTAAGTTTCATAGAGCAATAGACTCAGAAACAAATGAACCAGTTCTAATCAATCTCAATGAAATTATAGCTATCAAACCAGCAGTAGACGTGTACGGAAAAGATCTAACAATGTTGTTTTTTTGTGAGAAGCACACCATAAAAATCAAAAAGAGCTTTGCTGATTTCACTGAAGTTCTGGCAGAACATAAAATAAGAATGTTTTAGAAGGAGTATAAACATGGCACTGGAGACATTAAAAGGCGTTGAGGAAATAGGCGGCTTTAAGGTCGTTGTGATGGATGACCTTAGAGAAAAATATCCTGATAAATTCAGACGTGATGGCTCGATGCATTACGAATGGTTTGAAAAAGAGATAAGGCCGAACAGTTATGTTTATGTCAGGAACGACAAAAACAGCATCTCGTTCACGATTCAAAACGGGCCGGTGAAAGAAGTCGGCGTCAACGGTTGTCAGATAGACACTATGGCAGAAGTGTTCACACACATGCTCAAAGAGCTGAACAAACAATTTCCTTGCAGGGAAAACTCTGTTGCAATAACCCATTTCGAAACAGGAATAATGTGGTTGCTCAAAAGAAAAATAGACAGGGAAAAACGGGGCGTTGAGGGTCACAGTAAACCATGAGTGAAACAATAAGACTTGAGTTAACCGCAGAGCAATCTGCAAATTTTTATTTCTTGTTCAAGGAAGATGAAAAGGGAAAGATTGGAATGTTAAAAGCAACTGCTTTGGATTTAACTTTTTTAGAAGATGGTGGAATAGACACCAAGATTGTATGCGAGAAGAAAGGGTGACATGGAGCTATTCAAAAACGAATTGTTCAAGTTATTCAGTGTCAGAAACGAGTGTGATGCTGTTGTAATATTGGATGTAGACATGAATCACGCCAAGGTTATTACGCATGTGTATTACACGAACGAAAAGCCTTGGGGCAAGGGAACGGCTTCTAGGGTAGAACAATCGTTCAAGGGAAAGAATGCAGAAGAAGGAGCGAAAGCCTATTTCGACAGATTCTGCAAAACTGACTTGATGGAAATGATAAGGTTCAGAAAAAAATCAAAGGAAGCGCATGAAGTTTGAATTCAATGTCAAGGGAGAGGTATGGAAGTTGATTCAGTTTGATGGAAGAACTGCCATTCCTCATTCCTACAGGCATTGCAGTTTCTACATGCTGAAAACAAAAAACGGCCTGATGCGTTTGAGTGAATTGGATTGGGTTTGGTATACCCCGAATGATCGGGCCGTTATAAGCAATGAAATGAAAAATTTCATCATGGAGGCTGTTTATGCTCGTACTGACTAGAAAAGAAGGTGAGTGCCTTTTGGTTCAAAAAGACGGGAACGAAATGGTGCTTGAAATTCGCAAGGTTCGTGGCAGACATGTTTCCATGTCATTCAAGTGTGGAAAGGAATGGAAGATAAGACGAAAGGAATTGGATGAAAGACCTGAGCGAAAAAATTCTAAATGAGGACATAAACGATCTTAGAAATTCCAATTGGTTCTTGTTTGCCATGTTCATGATTAATCTTGCTATTGGGGCATACAACATGATGTCGTTGGAACAGTTTCAGGATGAAGTCAGATTGCAGGTGGCTAAGGAAGTGGAAGAAAGAGACAGGTTGGGCATGTAATGAAGAAAAGTGATGTGGAACAGCAATTGGAATACATGGATCAGGACGAAATGCTGGACATTCTCGAAGAGGTCTTGGCTCATCCTGATTATGAGAGGGATGATTACACCCAGATGATGCATGATCTGCTTGAAAAAGGCAGGGAAATGAAACTGAAGTATGTGCAAATAAAGGCAATCAAAACACACCTTAACTTTCAGAGCAAGGTGTGGTATTGAAGGGACTCAACAGATGGACAAACACGATTAATGTTTCACGGAGGAACGGAAATGAAAGTATTGGGAATAGATTTTGAAACAACCGGGTTGGATGCTGAGAAAGACAGAATAATCGAGATCGGTGCGGTGTTGTGGGATACGGAAAGCGGAATCCCACTGAAGATGCAGAGTGATTTTGTGTTTTATGTCGATTCTAAAGAGGGAAGGGCCAAACCGCCACTGCCAAATTCATCGGGCGTGTTTGCTGAAATCATTACGTCAAAGATTGAAAAGTTGACCGGCATTTCAAGTGACATGTTGTGGGATCATGGAGTCCCAGCAGATATGGCTTTGTCACGTTTGATTGGAATGGCGGGAAGGGCCGATTATCTGGTTGCACACAATGCCTCTTTCGACAAGGAGTTTTGCAGGATTGCCACAAAGGGAGTGATAGACAAGCACTGGATTTGCACCATGAAGGACATCAACTATCCAGAGGGCATGGGCAAGGGCGATCTGACATCAATTGCAGCAAGACATGGGTTTTTAAATCCGTTTGCTCACAGGGCGTTGTTTGATGTTCTGACCATGTTTAATATAGCTCAGAAGTATGACTGGAAGGAAACAATCCATCGTTCCCTTGCAGGTGAGGTGACGTTCAAGGCACAGGTGGACTACAACAACAGGGATAAGGCGAAAGAGGCTGGGTTTCACTGGGATGGCAAGAAATCCATTTGGTTCAAAACTATCAAGAATTTGCCGCAGGATGTGGAGAGGCTTGTCGGAGAGGCCGACGAAATAGGTTTCTCTGTAGTGAGGTTGAATTCAATTGAAGGACGAAGAAAAGACTGAAATCCTGCTTGAAGCTATCAATGTATATGGACTATCCAATCAACTTCTGGTTCTTTCCGAAGAATGCTCTGAAGTAATCAAAGAAATCATGAAAATCAAACGATGGCACAAGACATCGGACAAGTGGCAGTCTCTCATTGAAGAGATTGCCGATCTTGACGTTGTGCTTGATCAATTCAAGCTCATATATATCGACGATATATTAGAGGCAAAGGATAAAAAAATGGAGCGACTTAAAGGTCGTCTGCAGGAACAGAAGGGAAATTATTTATGTTGAGAAGCGAAGAACAGTTAAAGAAATCTGAATTGAAGAGTGTCGATCAAATTGAAAAAGAGAATGATGACAGAAGGTGCTCTTTGTGCGGTGATGAGAGAAAGAATTCGGCATTCATGGTCGAAAACAAGGATTTTTGCATATGTTCCAACTGCATCGGAACGATGGCAAGAAATGCATTCGAGAAATTCCCGGCATGGTCGAAGCAGGTTTTGTTTAAAAAAAAGGTCAATGGATTCACGCACCACATGATGGCTGATCTGGTTACTGGTAAAATGATGTGGGGGATGATTCCAGAAACCATTAAAGAGGGGAAACCGGATGAAAAGAAAGACAACAAGCAAGGTCGTGCCACAAAGAAAAACACCGGCCAAAAAAAACAAAAATGAGGTGCGGAACACCGCTACCATTCAGGAAATCAGAAACCAGATTGAGAATGCACCTGCAAAGATTGCGCCACATATTCTGGTCAGTGCCGTTAAATTGTGCTTGAAACATAAAACATATGATAAAATACACTTAGTCGTCAAAACAATTGAGAGATCTTTGGGCGGAAACGTGTAAGGAGCAGATCGACATGAAAATAACACTTGAGTTTAATCCATTCAACAAGAACGACCACAAGGTTATTCAATCCATCCTTCAAGCAGCGGGTTCCAGTGTGGATGTAAAGACAAAAGAGCAAGCCGCATCCTCAAAGCCGAAAAAATCCAAGGAGGAACTGTGCAAGGCGACCGAGGAACTGAATGCCACGCTTGGAGAAAAGGAAAAACTCGATGTTAAGGAAAGGTGTCGAAGGGCTGCCAAGGCAAGATGGGCCAAGTACAAGAAGGAACAGGAAGATTCCAAGGATGTGAAAAAGAAGAAAAAGAAAAGGCCGAGCCGGTCAAAAAAAAAATCTTCGCTGCAAGAGGAATTGATTTCAGGGTTGGATGAGGATTCTGTCCAAGAACCGATGGACAAATATTTGCAGGTGCCGGGGGGATTTGTCGATGAAGGCAAACCGAAAGCGCAAAGTGTCCCGAAATCGGACTACATACCGGATGGCAGGGAGATAATTGAAGGCAATTACGAAGGTGGAGACAATTGGCAGGGAAACATTACGGGGGATGAAAGTGATGACTTTGAGCGAAAGGCAAGAGAACTTGCAGACACCTACTGACAAGGATATTTCCAAATCATGCAAATATTGTCATGGTTTCGGAACGGTGCATGTATTCAACGGCGAAGATTCTGAAGAGAGGGCATGCCCGGTGTGCAGTGGCGGTTCCCAATTCAACAAGATGGTTGGAGCGCCTGAATTTGATCTAAAAAAGTAAAGGATGTGATATGGCGAGACATGGTTGCGGTCGGTTGAAAATTGATAGTTATATCGTTGTTCCGCAACGCTTTGTCTCATGCAACAAGTGTGCGACAGTCTATAGAGGCCCGAAGGAAAGAGTTATATGTCTTGGGTGTGGAAAGGATTTGAAAACTAAGAACATTCACTGCGATAAGCTTATTCCGACCGGGCAGTGGATAATTTCAAATCAGAGGAAAAAACCCGATGACAGACAGAGAGGATCTGGAAAAGCTATATCTGGCGACGATAGCAAAGCTTGACAAACAGCTCGAAAAATATCCCCGCTTGAAATACGCAATGTCTCATCACCATAATATCCGTGGCGAGAAGATGTCCTTCCATGACATGCCGTATTTGTTTGAAATATACAAAGATGATGCTCCAGAGGTCGTTTTGCAGTCATCGGTTCAGACCGGGAAATCTGAATTCCTGATCGTTGCATCATTTGCATGGGCTGAAAAGGGATTGCAGTGCATGTATGTGTTGCCTACAACCGACCTCAGGAACCTGTTTGTGGCAAACCGGATAGACAAGCTGTTTGAAACGGTGCCGCACTACAGGAATATGTTGGTGCATGGTGCAAATGTCGCTGCATCCCGGTCTTTGAAACACTTTGGAATGGGTTCTATTTTTTATGCAGGGTCGAATTCGGCCACTACTTTCATTGAGAAGCCGCTCGATCTCATTCTTGCCGACGAAATAGACAGGTTTGATCTTGCCAATTATGAAAAGGCCGACGACCGTTTGACTGCATCACCGTATAAGCTCAAATATGAAGCATCAAATCCTACTGTAGATAAATTCGGCATAAACAGACGATACATGATGTCGGACCAAAGGGAATTCTTTGTCAAATGCCATCACTGCAACACCTACCAGCCTATGGACTGGTTCAAGAACGTGGTCAGGCAGATGGACGACTATTCCTACATGCTGAGAGACAAGGAATGGGATATCGGATGCGACCGGGACATCAATGTATATTGCATAAAATGCCACAAGCCTATCAACAGGTACACCATGCAATCGTGTTGGGTTCCTGCATACGAAAACAAACAAACGCATGGTTATCTGATACATCAGATGCTGTCGAAATTCGTCAAGATATCCAAGATGTGGGAAAAGTTCCAACTTGGTTTGGACGATGACACCACCATGCAGGTCTTTTACAATTCCATGCTGGGAAAAACATTTGCAGGAAAGGGCGCAAAACTCACGGATGAAATTCTCAATGCATGCAAGGAGGATTACGTCATGCCCATTGACTGCAAAGAGCCATGTGTAATGGGTGTGGATGTCGGCAAGAAACTCAACGTGGTTGTAAGGCAGATATGCGAGGGAGAGCGTTTCAGACTGGTATTTGCTGGAATCGTGCGGGAATTTGAAGAGTTGGATGCACTGTTCAAACGGTTTAACATAGTTGGGTACGTTATCGATGCCATGCCGGAAACAAGGAATGCAAAAAAGTATGCAGACAAGCACATCGGGCGTGGATGGATATGCAGATATGTGAATGGTCTGAAGGAAGTGACCAAGGATGAAAACGAAAGAATAGTGAGTGCAGACAGGACAATGTTGATGGACAAGGTGCAAAGCAGGTTCGTGCAGAGGCGATTCATCAATCCAAGGAATGCCCAGAGCCTTGACGGAGGCGATTATTACGACCAGATGAAAACGCCTACAAGGATCTACGATGAGGAAAGGAACCGATACGACTGGCTTGGAGATCCCGATCATTATTTCCATGCAGAAGTATATTGCCTGTTGGCCTATGCATGCCGTGGAGAATTCATAGTGAGGGGCATAAGCATGGGAAGCGGAAATGCATTGCAGATCAACACCGAAAAGCCGGAAAACTTCAAAGACCTGCCCATACCGCCTAATGCATCCAAGACAATGATCGAACATTACAAGCGAATGTTTGAGAAATCTGAACAATTGATAAAGAGGGAAGATTAATGCCTGAGAACAACAAGACTCAAACAAACAAGAACGCAGAAAAGAATTCAGTGGGCTTTGCGGATGTATTGAGGGCAATGGCACTGGGCATTGCACCGACTGCACCGAGACTGCCGGAACAGGCGCTTGCAAACGGCATGTTCGGGGGGTATCCCAAAGGATATTCCAATACAAGGGCATTCCGGGGAACACTCAATTTCAGCGTTCTGAGGGAGATTGGATGGAGATCACCCGTCCTGTCTGCAATCATCAGTACAAGATTGCATCAGACCATGAGATACAGCAGACCTACCAGACTTACCAAAAAGAATCAGGTGGGTTTCAAGATCGTGCATAAGAGAGAGCATGATCCCCACTTCACTGTTCCCGAAGGTTTCAAGGAAATGTGCCGGGAAACCGAGAAGATGTTTGAGAAACCGTGGCGTGTATTTTGGGACCAAGAGGAAGGGGGAACTGTTTATCGGGATGTGGAACCAACATTCAGCAACTTTCTTTCGGCAGTCACAGAAGACTATCTGGTCATCAACAGGCCGGTGATCGAGCTTGGGCTTGATGTAAACAGGACTCCAAGGGCGTTTGGCGCAATCGACGGGGCAAATGTGCTTCCCACATTCAATGTATTGAAATTTCTCACTACAAGAGAGAAGGACATGCCCAAGGACTGGGGAACGAACTGGTCTGCATACAGGCGGGTGCTCCAGATGGCGAGTGACAGGTACAAGTTGGACATCGACGAAAAGACCGAATACATCTATCTCTTGTACGGAAGACCAGCCGCTGCATTCAGGCACGATGAGTTGTTGATAGGCAGTTTCGGGAAACAAACGGATGTCAGACAGGCGGGGTATCCAAGGTCGCTCACTGAGAGGGCCATATTCATCATCCTTTCAGAGATAATGGCCATGAGTGCCAACAGCCGCTATTTTGAATTCGGTTCAATGGCGGAGTCAATGGTGGCCCTGAAGGGCAATTATGACGACCAGCATGTGAAGGACATAGAACAGATCTTCCAGGGTAATCTCACAGGTGTTCCCGGAATGTACCGACTGCCTCTGATTGCTCTTCCCGGAGGCGCAGATGATGTAAATGTAATCAATCTGAAGCAAAATCACCGGGACATGCTGTTTGACATATACATCCAGAAACTGACCAATCTCGGCTGTGCGGTGTTCAGAATGCATCCATCAGAAATAAACGAAGCGCCGAGAGCCGGAGACAATGCCGGTGGACTGCAACAGGCCAGTCAGACCAAACAGATCAACATGGCCCAAGAACAAGGGCATGAATGCCTATTGCTGCATCTGAAGACTTCCATGTTCGATCCGATCTTGGAACGTATTGATGAAAACATGATGTTTGAATGGGACAATGGGGAAAACGAGCTTGAACAGCTTGAGATCATGGAAAAGTATGCATCCATTACCAAAGTCGATGAAAGAAGGCAGATGATGGCTCTTGATCCCATTGGAGGAGAAGAGGGAGAGGTCATCGACAATACATTCATCATGCAGACAAAACAGATGGAGCAACAGCAGCAGATGCAGGAACAACAGATGCAGATGCAACAACAACAGATGCAGCAGCAACCGATGCAGGGTGACGAACAACCGCCTTCACAGGACGAAGAACCGCCAGAGGATGAAAACAGAGGCGACGACGAAGATCAAAATGTAAAATCAAACGAGCAATCCAAGATAAGGAAAGTGAAAAAGAAGAAGAAAAAGAAAACCTCCAAGGAGAAGGCCGGTCGTGAAGGATTTATCAGAAACCCGCCGTGGTCAGAACAAGATGAAAAGGAAACAAGGCGAAATGCGAGATAGCCGAAATCAACCTAGATATACAGGAAGGGTCATGTGGTTTGATCCCAAAAAGGGAATAGGTTTTGTCAAGCCGGATGACGATTCCGTTGCTGAAGGGAAGGAATTGTTTGTCCATTTCCATTATATAGTCCACAGGGGGTACAAGACGCTTGCCAAGGGCGATCTCGTTGAGTTTTCCATCGGCAAGAACCACAAGGGCGTTTGTACCAAGGAAGTGAAAATAATCGAAGCATGCGAGGACAGTGAATAATGTTTGTAAGCAATTTTCAAATCAGGGTTGGTTCGACAGTGCCATATCTTGAAGTGCAGATAACCAAGGACGGGACCATACCAAGAAATGTTAGCATCGATCAGGGGTATTCCTGCGAGGATTCAAACAACGTCAATCAGGCGAATGTATTGGATTTGACCGATGCATACAAGGTTGAATTCGAGCTTAAAAAGTGCGGTCGTGAGCCGATTGAGGCTTCCGTCAACGGAGAGGTGGAAATAGTCGATGAGGAAAACGGCATAGTCCGTTACAAGTGGGCATCGACGGATACCGCTGAAAAGGGTTTGTTTTATGGAACATTCGTAATCACCTTTGACGACAACGGTGTATACAGATGGCCCATGAATCTTGAAAGTCTTGCCATAGAGATAGTGAATTAGGAGGTCGCTTTGAAATTAAATTGGTTCAAGAAGAAAAAAAAGGCCAAGTCTCCGGAGGAAATGGAAAGTGACAGGGACGATCAGGTCAATGCCTCCATACAGGGAAGCAACACGGACCACCATCAAGATCCCTTGATTGTAAGGCATCAACTGTCTCCAATGAGCATGGTAGAGGCCGAGGCGTTTGTATATGTGATCGACAAGATGCATGAAGACTATGATGCAGAAAGCTTTCGTGATGCAGTAGACATGGGCCTCGACCAGCAGTGGTTTTACATTGGCTCTCAAGGAGAACTGCGGGTGTCAACGGAGGTGCCGGAATGATATTTACATATGCTTCAAGGCGTTCGAGAAAAAAGAAACTCGAATCGATCAAAAAGGCAAGGATGGTCAAGCCTCATTACCGAAAGCTTCCCAACGGTTCCATAATCTATATAGATCAACATTGGGACAAGAGGGATGCGGCAAAGAGAGAACCGGAAAAATGGAGCGGAAAGGTCGTACATGTTGATGAAAAATCAACGACGATAAACAAAAAGAACAATAAAGTTAAGAGCCGTTTTGAACATGTAAAACACGATCATGACAAAAAGGTCCATGAGTTGAGCAAGGAACAAATCCATGCACACTTGAACCAGAATGTTGATACTTATGAGATGGCTAGAAAAATGGCCATGAAACATTTCGGCATAAAAAAACATGATGAAGAATTCAGGAAAAAACACATAAAACCGTTGGCCAAGCATCTTGAAAAGACATATGGCAAATCATCCAGTCTTGCTGCAATGTCAGGACACAGGCAAGTCAACGACTATCTGCATCATGTGGTGGACACGCATGATCCGAAGAGCGAGGATGCAGACCATCACGACCACGCAATGGCGAAGATGGCCATTGAACATTCGGATGACGCATTGGATTCTCTTGCTCAGGAAAGAGAAGAAGTGCATGTTGCGAAGGCCAAGGGACCAAAAGACTGTCCAGTAATAAATGCCATATCAAACGACATTAGTTTTTTCGGTCATCAGGCAGAGGTGCTGGCCAAACTGGATGTTCTGTCCAAGGCGGTCATCGATGTGGACATGGGCGGTGGAAAGGGATTGCTTTTACCGGCAGACGCATTGAACCTCATGCAGAAGGGCAGTGTCAAGAAGCCCTTGATAGTGGTTCCCGCTGCGACACTCGATCAGAATGCATCTAAAGTAATAAACGAATACACCGATGCAAAAGTGAACGTATTCAAGATAACCAACCAGACACTTAAGGACCATTACAACGGTGACGCTCAAAAGATGGTCGAAGACATCCACAAGGCACCTGAAAACACTATTTTCATGGCTTCGTATGATGTTTTTTCCTATCAGTCCAAAGATCCGACAACAAAAAAAGCTTATGAGGATGAAGAAAAAAGATTTGAACGTGGCAGGACGCTTTCATCGGCTGGTTTTGATTATTGCGCCTTGGATGAGGCTCACAACATCAAGAACACAAAGACAAACCGATTCAAGGCCATGAAGTATTTGACTACTGCAAAATACAGGCGTGTCGCATCGGGAACGTTTCTGAGCAACAATCCGATGGATGTATTGGGACAGATGAAATGGCTGCATCCTTCGTGGGACATGACAGAAGATCAATTCAAAAAAGAGTATGGCCATACCGAAACCAAGGGCGGTGTTCATTGGGACGAGCAGGGACTGAAAAATTTGAGAGATGACCTTGACGACATGGGAATGATATCTCTCAGGCGTTCCGCATGGCTTCACAATCTGCCCAAACGTGACGAAAGATTGAGTTTTGTTGAAATGGACAAGGAACTCAAGTCTGTAAACGAATTGGCTATAACTAATTTTGTGGAACAGTTGAGGGAAGAGGCAGAAAAAAATCCCAAGTTGAAAAAGGCGCTGGCGGAGGATGATGCAGACGAATTGTTGCAGGGCAATCCAAAGATAGTCGGTGGTCTGGACACCTTGGGGGGCATCACGGACTATCCAGACATGATGGCTGATCTTGTTGAGGAAAGTTTCAAGACCTTGAGACAAGGCAAAAAGGCCGGTGGTTCAATCGAAACCGATGATGACATGGCCCAAGCAAAACAATATCTTGATCGTTTCAAACCACATGTAAGAAAGGCGATCAGGGCATTGAAGGGCGTTGTTTCGCCAAAGGCCAAGGATGTTTACAAAAAGCTGGATGAGCACTTTGCCGACAAGAAAAACGGAAAATACATAGTGTTTTGCCAAAGGCGCATGTCTGCCGCACACATCATGAAGCACATGCCTGAAGAACACAAGAAAAACGCCATGTATTTTGACGCCTCGCAAATGGGAAAACTGGATTCGTTTGCAAAAGATCCTGACGGGCCAAAAATTATTGTCGCTGTAGATGCATCAATCAAAGAGGGCATGAACCTGCAAATTGCCAACGGCATGTATAGGTATGACCACCATTTCAGTCCCGGAAACCAAGAGCAGTCATATGCAAGGATATGGCGCTTCGGTCAAGACAAACCGGCAAAGATTCATTTGGGCATAGTCGATCAGGGCGTGGATGTTACAAAGTATTGCCGGATGATGAGCAAGTATCATCAAAACATGCATGTGATATCGGATTTTCCTGAAGATCCGACATTGGTTGCGTTCAAGTTGTCCCTTTCTAATATTGAAAGCAACAGGGGTTCCGACATCGTTCCCAAGTACCATCAAAAGGGTTTGGACATTCTCAACTTCCAAGCGGAAGAAAACAGGGAACTGAGAAAACACTATGGCGACAAACCTTTCAAGAGGTCTGGGGGAAAGGGTTTCGGCAAGGGCGCTGAAATGAAACACGGCATCGGCCCATACCATACCGAATTCACAGGCAAAGAGGAAAAGGGGAAACTGACGGACGATGAAAAGAATTCCCTTGCAGGTCATATGCGGGATGCGCTGCGAAAGCACTTTGGAGATGAAATGACCTATGACGACGACCACTGGGATGCATATCTGCCGGAGGCTGTGGAGCTCGCCGGAAGGCACAAGTTGAAGGGCCATATGGGTAAAAATGTGCATAAGGATACTTGGGAGTCATATCACAACGAGTATCAGCACGAAGCTGAAGAGAAACACGATGACGACGAAAAGAAATTCCTGCATGATGTGGTCAACAGATGGTCAAGCGGCAAGAAACACACGCCTCACAGCAAGCTCGATCACCACGATGCGCTGATGTCTTCTTGGGACGAAGTTGGGGTTCCCTACAAAGAACAGGCCATGCCCATACTGCAGGGAGACACCGAGGAATTGCTTTCCCTTCTCAAAAAGAAGAAAACACGATTTGAGAGAGATCACAACAACAGGCCGTTGACGCATCCTGTTGTCGAAGCTTTCTGGAAGAAGTGGGCCGAAGAGGATGGCGGGGCTCCATCAAGGAATTACAAGAACATGGTCAACCATGCCGTTTCAAAAATGATGGAACATGAAGGTGGTTGGGAGACAATGAAAAATCGACACCAGCACAAGTTGAAGGAGAAGTGATGAAGTTTGTTGCCAAGTCTTTAAAAAACGTGTTGGCATCGAAACAGGCCGACGAAAGCGCAGCCGAAAAGATGGTCAGTATAGGCAAACGAAGACGGGCAAAGGTCAAGAAAGTAGTCTCTGAATCTATCAAACAGGGCAAGACGACCAAGCAGATAGAGCGCAAGCTGAAGAAAGAGGCCAAGGTCAAGAGAGAACCTTGGCGTGACTGGGGAATGGTTGCCACGACAGAGGTAACAGACAGCAATGCCAAGGCATCTTTGGATTTAATTGAAGACATGTATGGCCAAAATGCAGCCGTATACCGGGACACCAGAGACTGTTGCCCTGAGTGTTGCCTTGCTTTCGGCATGCCGGGAAAACCGAAACATTATGTCTTGCGAATGATTCCAGACAATCTCAAGGGTGCGGTACATCCACGCTGCAAGTGTTCTCCTTGGAAACCAGTCAGTTCCCCGGACATATTCAAGGCGGCCTTGTATCCTATTGGACTGGTCAGCCGGTCAATGAAGGATGATGCGCCGGAATACATGATATCAACGGGAAACAACAAATGGGTCGGGCTTGGAAGTGTGACCGCTCGTTATATTGTGAGATATGTATTGAGGTGCATTCCGTATGTTTTGGTAGACGAGATCAACGGGTATAAGGTGGCGAGACACGGTCATGGCAAGCCTAGGGACCGGATAATAACTCTTTTGAATCCAAATGCAATTGGAAATTCGTCTTTTTACAACATAAATCCTTTTGAGTTTTCCGGGCAGGACAGGAAACTGAGGATGATGCAGCGAAAATCGTTTGACGAATACTTGGCGGTTGTCGCAAACATCATGCCTTCCGTGGTCGCCATGCCTGAGTATTGGGAGAGGCCCACCGGCATGAAGCATCTTTCTGACTTCATGGGGTACAAGACCATGACTGACTGGAAAGTGGTCATACCCGGAGACATTCCAAAGAATGCTGTAATATTCCGACAAAAGATCGGTCTTAACAGTGTGAGAAGTGCAGTCAGGACGGAAACAAAAAAGATGCTGTTTGAAGGTGATTTGAAAAAGGAAGGATGACATGTTCAGGTATATTATAAATTTGCTCAAAGGTTCCAGACAAAAGAAGCTTGAATTCAATCCGAAAGGGTATAGGGGAAGATCAAAGATAGAAAAATGGACACTTGGAGCAGAAGGTTCAACGAGAGATGTTCCAAGAATAAAAGGTCATGCGAGAACTAGGGCGTTGATGAAACTGGCTAAAAAGACAAAAGTAAAGACAAACGAAGATGGAACAAAAAGTTATCTGCTTCATAGGGGCATGAGTGAAAACGAACATGGAAATTCGGTGAAAAAAAACAGTGTAGAGCATGACAAGAATACATCATGGTCGCCTCATCCACATGTTGCACATACTTGGGGTTACAAATACAAGGGGCATGCAACTTCAGCATGGGTTCACGAAAACGATATACATCATGTCCCGCAACAGATAGGGCTGAAAGGAAAAGGAAATAAAATAGGCGAATCAAAATACAAGAACGAACATGAGGTGATAGTCAATCCGCATAAAAGCGTAATCAACGATACATATAAGGTTGAATCACACTACCATCCAAAAAAACAATTTTCCTTGAATGAATCTATAAGCAGAAAACAAACTACAAAAAAAAGAATGGATATAGCCAAAGCCAAGAACTTCCCGATTGGAACGATAAGAAAACGCAAGGATGGAACATATGTAAAAGAGAGTTCCGGGCAGTGGCGCAAGATGGGCAAGCCCAAGCCGGTTTCAAGGTGGGAATCTCAAATCGCAAAAATACATGCCTCTGAAAAAACGGAAATGGAAAAGGATGCTTGGGTTGCGGGTCAATTTGCGAAGGCCGGGAAACCTATTGGGCATTTGTTGTATGCATCCAGAGAGATCATCGGCAGGGGCGCAAACCTTAATGCAATCGACAACAAGGGCTTCAAGGGATTGTGCAAGGCCATCATTGAAAAGGCGTATGAATCAGGGCCGAAGGGCTTTGAGATGGAAACCATAAAAAGGTTCGAGAAGGCATTCAATACATGGTTTGAGAAGGTTGCACAACCAAAGATTACAAGACACGTTCCATTATACAAAGCACTTGGAAAAATTAATGATGACGACTTCTACAAAAAACATCCAAAGTGGTTCTTGTATTGTTGTTCAAGGTTGGCAATGCACAACGAAGGTATGGTTGATATGAGTGCTGTTAAACCATACATGAAAAATGCCATAAGGAAATACAATGGCAAGGTGCCTGAAACCATAAGGAAAAGCCGTTACATCTATAAAGCCGAAAAGACAATAAAACACATAAAATTGCATAAGGATATGATCGAAAAACCTGATCACAAGCATTTGATACATGAAACATCTGAAGAAAATAAAAAACAAATATTAAAAAATGGTTTTAAGGCGAGTAAAAACAAACATGTAATGCCGGGTGTTTATACTCAGCCGAATCATTCCTATCGATCTACTGGAGAAGAGTCTAAAATAAAAATAAAGACTCATGAAAAGACAAAGGTAGCAAATTTAGGAACGGAGAGGCCGATGGACCACTTACGAGGTTTCGGCTCCAATGAATATCATCATGCTTATCACCATATTTTGAAAAACATGGGTTATAAGGTGAATGACAGGCACGCAGGGAAAAATCCATCGAAATATTATGACGACAACAAGGAACACATAGAGCATGTTGTGAAAAAAAACAGACAGGCATTTCATAAACATCTTGTTGACACCATGAAGCATAATGGAGTTGATGTTGTCAAGAATGCTGGAGAACATATCATAGTAAACAAGAAATGCATCAAAGGTATGGAATAATGAGAAAATTTACACAAGCCGATGTAAACATAGCGTCATGGAATGAGTTTTTCAGAGAAGGCGGTGAGTTGAATTACCCGGTTTTCGATACAAGCAGAATAAAAGAACTGAAAAACGTATACAAGAAAATTGCTAACTTTCAAAATAGATTGATAAACAAATCAGAGGGCAACTGAAATGATGTTTATATACAAAGCTAAAGCAGAGTTGGTTGGTACAAGGAAAAAATGGAAAGACGGAGTATACATCAAGGGCGCAGACCACAAGTGGCACAGGGAAATGATCCACCAACATGCCGTTGACCATTTGAAGGCAATGGGTAAACATGACCACAAGGAACTGGTCAGTAATTTCAAAGAGGCCGTGAGCGGGTACGTAGACCATCTTCACAAGAATGATATTCATCCGAGTTCAGCGCATCACATAAGGACAGACAAGAAATATTGGGACAAATATTTCGAGGCTGACGATTGGCATGAGGATAAATCATGTCTAAAATTTTCAAAAGAGGCTATCAAGGTCGCAAAGAAGTTTCACAAGGAATTGACTGCAAAGAAAAAGGCCGAGGCCAAAGAGAAACCCGTAAGGGAAAAGAAGCCTCTGAAGAAAAAGATTCCGGCCAAGAAAGAGGTCAAGAAAGAGGTCAAGAAGGAATCGAAAAAGAAGGAAGCCAAGGAAAAGGTTGCAGTCAAACGCAAGGAAAGGTCCAGTTCTTTCTCTTTCGAGCACGAAATCGACTACCAGAAGGCATTGAGGAGTATAGCCTCTCGCAAATATACATATGAAAAAGCTAAATTCTTTTTTGACGGCATGACAGTCAAAGATAGAAAAGAAGCAAAAAAGCTGTTTGGAGTGACCATTGAAATGGGAGGTGTCCAGGGAATTGTAACCGGCTTGCGAGTTGTCCGAACAATTTATGACAAACGAGGCGAAGGCAGTGTTGTGGAATACGAGCTGTTGACCGAATCTGGATTGGAAAAAATGGTTGATGTTGGAAAAATCAAGGTTATACCTGATCCTACCGGGCCTGAGAGTCAAACAGCAAGGTCATTGCCTGAAAGCCTTAAAAAGATTGGCATGCAAGACATCATATATGACAAGAAAATTTCCAAAAACAACCAAGAACATTGGGATAGAATTCTTGACAGCGCCTTCGCCGATTTTAACGAAAAAATAAAACTTGATTTGCATGGCAAGGTTAAAATTCAAGTGCATGATTCAAGAGGACCGAAGAGGGGAGCAAGGGCGGATTATTTATGCGACTTGAAGACCATAAGACTGTCAACAAAGAAACAGGGAAGCCAAGAGTCATTGGCGCATGAATTGGGACATGCTCTTGATGATAAAATAAGTAACTGGAAGGGTGTCGGCAAGGCCGACAGGGACGAAAAAGCGGGAAACTTGTGGGACAGGATTGTCAGGGAATACAGAAAAAGTCCACAGGGCAGAAAGGAGAGAGAGCAAAAGCTTCAAGTTTCCACAAGATCAGGTAGACGTTCTGGAATGAAATATTTAAATTGGTTGACAAAAGACACAGAAATATTTGCCAGATGTTTTGAAACCTACATAGCAACAAAAGTTCCGTCGTGGAATACAGTATGGGGTAAAAAAGTGATAGACAATGAAAGCATGAAAAACATCACTCCATTGTTTGACAAGCTCATGGCACTGGATGAGGTGAAGAAGGCGTTCAAATTCATATTGTTCGGAGGCAGCCGTGGTTCAGGTAAGGTAGATTAAACAATACTGTGTTTAACTGAAAAATGAAAGGATACCATTATGAGAATCTTGAGAACCTTGATAATTTTAATAGCATTTTTATTTGTATCTTGTGCTACCAAAATAGCTTCGTATCAACCTTGTTGTTGTTCTGATTGCGTTGATTGTAGCGAGACTCCAACAGATCCTGTTGATCCTGTTGATCCAACAAATCCTCCTTCCTTTGATTGCCCTGCCAACCTTTCTTGGTGTGTTAACTCCAACAAGCAGGTTATAAAGAAAAGTGATATCCGCTACGGGTCAGCAACTAACTTTGGTTCTGGCAAAGAAGAAACACTTCTGCTTGATACCTACAGTCTTCCTTACGCAGGTAAAAAGCGCCCTGTTATGGTTGTTATTCATGGTGGAGGATACAGCATAACAAGCACAAAGACCACTGGTTGGGCACCTTGGGTTTCGGAACTGTTTGCAAAACGAGGTTTTTTTGTAGCGAGTATTGAGTATCGTAGGAATCGTGAGGTATGTAAGCAAAAGAAATGCTGGTCGCTTAAACCAAGTCCGCTTTTCCAACATCCCGTACACGACACTAAATCTGCGATACGTTATATAAGAAAGAATGCAACAGCTTTAAAAATCGATTCCAATAAGATTGGTTTGTTCGGTTGTTCTGCTGGCGGGAGAACAACCATAGATACACTAGCCCAAAATTGGGGAGAAGGTAGTTCTGGCAATAGTGGGTACTCATCAAAAGCCTCGGCAGGAATAGGCTTGTCAGGTACTATTTCTGACTTCAGCCAATTGAAAACAAGAGGCATTGCTCCCTACATTGACTTTCATAACACAATAGATAATTTAGTTCCTTATAAAGGAGCCTTAGATACTAAGAAGTACTTGGATTCTATAGGGTCCGTAAATTACTTACACACAATTGCTGGAAAAGGTCATTGTCCTAATATTTTTGGACTGCCACAAGGTCAGACTGCGGAATTCAAAAAGATGATGGGATTTTTGATCCATTACATGAACCTATAACCTAAAACCCGCTACCCCGCTAGCGGGTTAACTAAGATAGACAATGAAAGCATGAAAAACATCACTCCATTGTTTGACAAGCTCATGGCACTGGATGAGGTGAAGAAGGCGTTCAAATTCATATTGTTCGGAGGCAGACGTGGTTCAGGTAAAGTTGAATAATTCATATCATGGAACTTCCGTTTATGTGAGAACCAAAAACATGCCTCTCACACCCGCTCAGGTCAACAGGGTGTGGGAGACTCTTTGCGGGGATCATGAGTGCAAACACTGCTGTCCGAAATTGGGTGTTTTTGGAGATCAGGATTACGATATTGTCCCGGCAAGAAATTCCTTTGAAATCGGCCCCAAGAAAGCTTAACGTTCGATGCAGTTGATCGGAGCATAAACCCCGAATAAAATTAATGCATGATGCAAATCCGTATGCACAGGAGCAAGCATGCATGAAGAATTAAACGAATATGGGTTCTATGTCCGGTCAGACGGGAGTTTCTATGCATTCGTGGATGCATCCGACATCGGTTTTGGAGAACCTGTTTTAAAAGCGGAAAAGAAGGGACAAACCGAGGTCTATCCCTTCATTGGAACTGCATCTACGCCTGACAAGGACAGGGAAGGCGACATTGTAATACAAAAAGGACTAAACTTCGCTCCATTCAAGGAATTTGGAGAATTCAACTGGAATCACATTCCCCATGCCATGACAGGCGTTCCCACCGGGAAAAAAGCTTGGTTTGAAGAGCCGGGCTGGCGTTGTCAGGGCGAAATCATATCAAATCTTCCTATCTTTGACGGTTATACAACCGACATGGTGGTCCAGCAGCACAACCAGTTGAAAAAGGCCGGTTTCAACCGTGGCCTTTGCCTTTCCATCGAAGGCAAGATTCAAAAGCGATCAGGAGATGGCCGATTTGTAGCAAAAGCAGACATATATAACATTGCACACTCATTCAGACCGCAAAACATCAATTGCACAGTCACAATGTTGGCTAAAAGCATGATGGGCAAAACGCCTCTTCTCATGCGTGACAGATATTACGAAAAGTTGGACAAGGCACTTGCCGTACCAGCCGTAAAGGATTTCACGAAAGAGGATTTAGAGGGTGGCGACGACAGAACAGTCAGTAAGGAAAAACTTGTAAAACACCTTATTAAAAAGGGTTACAGCAAGTCCGTGGCAGAAAAATATTCACAGAAGTATTTATCCGGGAAATTCAATCTCGATAAATAATAGTTATTTTAACTTTGGAGGCGAGCATGGGAGATAATATCTTCAAGGCGGCAACCGACGAGCTTGATCAGATGATTGCAACTGAGGAAAACAATGAATCTCAGGGAAAAGTCGAAGAGCAAGATCTAGGCAAGGCCATTATCAAGGGAATCACTGATGCAGTCGCACCGTTGTTGAATAAGGCCCAGAAAGGCGCTCCAACATCGGACCTCAGTGCAGAGAAAGACAAAAGGGGAACATTGACGGATTCTGGAAAAGATCCGGCTGAGACACCCAAGAAGTCAGGCGGTCAGTATCCTGACAGCAAGCAGTACACATCGATGAAGGCGGATGACGACTACAACGATGACGATGACGATGACGATACCCCGCCAAAATTCTTCAAGAAGAAGAAAAAGAACATGAAGAAAATGTGCAAGAAGTCGGAATTGCTTGAAGACGAAGAAGACGACATGGAAGAATATGATGCGTCTGAATTCATCGATGGCATGGGTGACGCTGTTGAAGAGATCGGAAAGTCCTGCCAGAGATTGGAAGAGGGCGTTGCGGTTTTCGGTGAATTGCTCGCTGAAAATGCCGATCCCAACAGGGACAAGCTTCTTGTTTCGTTGGCGAAGTCCATGCAGTTTGTCATCGACAAGGTGACAAAGATCGAAAAGGCATACGTCCAGCATTCCGATTTGATGAAGTCAATCGCACAAATGCCGGGAATGCCGAAGGTCGCTGGAATGGCTTTGGCGAAATCTGAAGATTCGCAGACTGAAAACAAGAGGATTTCTGCCGAAGACAGGAATCGTTTGTTCAAGGCTGCTGTATCAGGTCAGATTTCTCAGGCCGAAATGAAACACGCAAAAGAGACAGGCGATTTGTCCTGCCTCAAAAAAGCTTAAAGCGGAGGTGAACCATGATGAACGCAACTGAAAATCAGGTTTTGGAAATGATCCGCAAGGCGTTGTCTGTGGACAGTTCCACAGGTGTAAGCATTGAGCCTTACATAAAGGAAGACTTAGAGGATGAGGCGTATGTCCAGCTTTACAGCGAGACAGATCCCGCCGAAATGTCACTTTTGAAGGATATTCCAAGACAGAAGGCTGAACAGGTAAACCATGAGTTTTCAATCGTTGACCGATATGGAAACCACAAGACAAAGGCTTCCTTTGCACCCAACAGTCTTCCTCCAGAATCAAACATCGAAGGTTCAAGGCGAGTAGTCACCTTGAAGCCATACGGAAAGACAAGCGCCGTCCAGGGTCTGACTGTATTGCAAAATACAATCAGGGCTATGGGACAGCCTGACATTGCATCTGCAAACGACATGGCAGTGAAACTGCTTCTCCAATACCAGATCAATGCAAGTCTTTATTCAGAAGACACAAGAGACACTTTGGACGGGAACGTTTTCAAGGGCGTATTCCAAGGAATCGACGAATACACCAAGTCTCCATTGGCTACAACTCCATTCTCAAACACAGACATTTTTGTCGATTTGAGAGGCCAGCCTTTATTGCCTGACGGACCAAAAGGCATCCGTACAGCGGCAACAGGTTTCGGCAAAAGGCATGGTTCCATGAAGAGAATCTACATGGCACCTGAAGTATTGGAAATCATCGAGTCAAACCTTGATCCCGCTGCACGTTTCCAGATTCAGCCTCAAGGAAACACCAAGGGAATGATTATCGGCAACAGTGTTGACGGTATGAGGGTACAGGGCAATGTAGTTCATTTCAGAAGAGATGCTGCACTTTCCTCTGTAGTCAAGACAGGCGATCCAAATGGAGTTGCAATTCCTGGTGCTCCAGCAGGTTTCACATTCGGCGGTGCGGGCGCAGGTTCAATCACCCAACCGGCAGTCAATGCAGGTGGAACAGGCAAATTCGCAGCCAATGGCGAACGTCTGACAGGCATGGTCTACATTGTATGTGCCGTGAATGAAGTCGGCGAATCAATTGGTTCAAATGTCTCCAACGCTGTCAACGCAGTTGCCGGTCAGACAATTGAATTCGATATCACTCCAAGGGGTGATGAATTGAGCTTCAGGATTTACAGGGGCTACATTTCCGATCCTTCACAGGTAGGAACATTCATGGAGCCGGTTGTAAGAGATCCCAAATTCATCATGGAAATCCCGAACGGAGCGGCAATTGGCAACACTACACCAATCACAGTCATCGATGACGATTCCTACATACCCGGAACATCTTGGGCATGGGGAACAGATCTTTGGTCGCCAAACGCAGCAGCCATCGATCAGGGAAGTGCTCCAACAAGTGCGACAAACGAATATACAGTCGGCAAGTCTGCTGTAGCCTTGGCTCAGTTGACCGGACTGTTTGAATTTGATCTTGCCAAACTTGGTTGGTTGTATTCCAACAAGTTGTTTGCTCACGTTCTAGCGCCTCAAGTGCCTAGACCTTGGGTAAATGTTGTCTGGATGAATGTCGGCGGTATCGAACATAAGAAACCGTTGCTTGATCGACCATATTGATAAGATAAATGGCCGGGCTAGTCCCGGCATTTTAACGACAGAGGTAATGACATGGGATGGAAGATAGACAAGTTAGGCATCAGCTCAAGGGATTTGCATGCGAGAGAACAAAACCCTGTGAAGTCTAATTACGGAAGCAAGTGGAAATTCGCCAAAAAGAAGGACCATGATGCAATGACCGGAGAAAAGGCATCAGCTCCAAAGCCGGTCCCTGAATTGAATCATGATGAGATCAAACCTTTGAGTGAAGAAGATTTGGGCAAATTGACAAAAGCGCAATTGGCGGAAATCGGTGCATCTTTGGGAGTCACTGACCTTAGTGGAACCAGAGACAAGATGATTAATGCCATATTAAGCAAACAGAAGTAATATTGGAAATTTCAGGCGGGCCATTGTATGCAGTGGCCTGTTTTTTTTAGGCGGCGTCATGGCAGTTGGCAGAAAACTAAGAACACCTGTTTTTTTCGATGATCCCAGCGGGAACAAGGATTGCATAAACGACACTTATGCAACAACGCATAAATTTGAATCAGGTACGTTGAGAGTTTATCTTGATTCCATATCCTTGCTTAAAGATATTGATTTTGAAGAGCTGGCAGGAAACAATGGTTTTAGAATACTGACAGATCAGACAGACAGGGACAGGCTTCATGAGCTGCCACGATGTAACGATAAAATGTGGGCGCATTACATCAGGGCATAGTTTTTTGGTATAATGAAATAAAAAAAGGAGTGTGCTATGCCTCAAGTCGATCTAACAAGAACAGATTTCATGGCTCGACAGATTATTACGTCTTCTTTGGATTCTGTACGTCAAGAAATGGCTTTTACTGGTTATTTTCGTGCAAATGACACCGTTGACATAATCGCATTGGATGCATGCGGTTGTCAGGTGGGTTCAGCTCTTGCAACAGGGTTGAATGTTGATGGAATCGAAAAGGACGCCGCCTTGACATTCGATTCCTCAGTAGACACATCAACCGCACTGCCAGCAGGTGCTGTAGGTTGGTATGCAGTCGTAAGAGACATATGGGACGGACAAAATGCGGTTGACCGCCTGTATCGCAGCGCACCGGACACAAACACGCCGGGTTCATTGCAGATATGCACCAACATTGACAGTGGAACGCTGAACTCTCCGGGTGCTGGCCAAACAGCGTTTTTGACACCAGATGTCTTTTTGTTCAGGGTTAACGATGAGGTTGATGTCTTTTCCGACAACGGATTGATCGGAACAGGAAATATCGATTCCATCAGCATCAATGCCGATGAGGCAAACGACAAGTCCGAAATAGTGATCGATGCGCTTGTCGATATCAGTGCAGAAACAAACGTCAAAATATGCAGTAAAAATTTATCCGTTTTAGATGTTGTGACACGACTGCAGGAAAACATTGATGCAATCGATGAGCCTGTTGAAAACGAACCAATGGATGCATCTGATGGTTGCATGACCGTTTTTGAAGCAAACGATTTGTTTTTGCAGAACAGTTCCAAGGTATTTTTGGATGGCGTAAGGAAGTTCCCCGGAAACGCAGGAACAAGAGCGTCATTGTCAAATGACACCGGCAACGCACAGCTCGATATTACGAGCATGATCTTGAATTCTAATGGAAACAACACCGAATTTGAGATGCTAGATCCTGCTGCTCCAACAAGTGCATTGGCGGTGACAGTGACCGGAAATTTCAATTCAGGATACAAGGTCAGCGTGTCTCTTGAAACAGATGGCGTTTCGGCCATAATTTCCACGGCACAGGAAGTTGCAGATGCTGTAAACGCAGATGCAGACGCAAAGAGAATCATGCAATTGATTTATGGCGGTGACGGAACAGGAGTTCAGTCAGCATTGGTTGCAACAAACCTAACAGGTGGACTTGACGATGCGACAGGCTGGTATGCCGAACTTCCTCCAGTGAAAGACAACAACAATACAAGCACAGGTTATAAGTTTATTGCATTCAACATTGATCCTTCAGACCGGAACAAGATGCAATCGCCTCCAAGATGCACTGAAGCCGTGTATATTGACTACAGAAAGGCGCTTGTAAACGCATAAGGACAGACTGACAGATGGCCATTGACAGCAACAGGGTATACCATGATGAAACTGGTAATACCTTTACAAGTGAAAAACTAGACAAGATCTTGGGCGAGATTGATTCTCGCTTGAGTTCTGCAAATTGTTTTCCTACCATAACAAGAACATCCGGCTTGATTTCAAAAATAGAATATTTTTCAGATGTCGCAAGGTCGATCAAGAAAGCGGAAGTGACGTTCACCAGATACAACGGCAACGATGGAGTCAAGTATATTGGCGGATATACTTTCATATACTACAACGACGACACGACCGAAGACAGCAGGGTGACAGGAACACTTGTCAGAGATGTCAATGAAAATTACATAACATCCTGCAACAATGTATTTTCAACGGGAGAAACTTCGCCATGTTGAGTTGCGACAAGCTTGCTTTGGTTGAGGAACTGGTGCAACAGGCCGTTGCGAATTCAGGGAAACCTACCTACGATTTCGGAAAGGGCGGTGCGAATCCAGCGTGGACATGGTTGGAACATCATGGTCGTCCGACAAATAAAGTGGGGATTCCCTTTGGTTTGAACAACGGCAAGCTAACTGAGATATGGGTTGGGAATGAAGATTTAGTCGCCTATAGCTTTGGAGTTTATTATCACTTTGGAAATGAAATTGGTTTAACCCTTTTGAAACAGGTATCAATACCAGCGGCAAACAGGACTAAAACTTTTGCCGTAGGGGATATAGGTGACATCAGTGTTCCGAAAGACTGCCAGATAGCAACTAGAGTTATGACCGTAACAACAAGCCCGAAAAATATAGGTGCTCACCTGACGATTAGGGGAACAAATTAATGGCCCAGAGAATACTTAAAAACAATACTGCAAGTGCAGTGGTCATCAGCGACACTGGATATACCGTTCCCGCATCCGGGCAACTTGTCATACCTCCTCAGATATACGGTCTGTTCGAGGGTTCAGCGGATGTTCTCACTTATGTAACAGACAAGGCGGTCAGTCCAGACCCCAATCCTGTAAGCACTCTTACTGTAAACGATGGAACATACGATCTTCAAATAAATGAGGGAGTTCGGCTGATTCAGGGTGGTTTTTCGAGGACGATTGCAGACAAGGACGATCCTACGGTAAAGGCTGCTGTGACTTCAGGCCAGTCATCCTCCGAGTTCAACAACAGGTTGACGGTTGAGACAATCATGGCCGGTCTGGATTCGCTTGCCGTGTTGAGAAGAATCAATTCTGTTGTTCGATCAGATGGGTTGACAGCAATGGCTGTTGACAGTCGGAC
>Ga0180437_10002910_pt1 | contig 26328 bp, 20 predicted proteins | sample SS_ome_4_FD_132410 | JGI IMG/M metagenome (GOLD analysis project Ga0180437, IMG submission 132410) | Hypersaline lake sediment archaeal communities from the Salton Sea, California, USA - SS_3_D_1 metaG | ecosystem: Environmental > Aquatic > Non-marine Saline and Alkaline > Hypersaline >... | reverse complement strand
CGGTCCCACACACACGAAGTAGACGGTTCGATGCATGTCGAACCCGTTGATCCCGAGTTCGACACGTCCCGCGTCGAACTTTTTCTGCCACACCTCGAAAGCCCAGGTTTCGGTGTTCTTCACGACGAGGTCCGTCTTCTCGAAGCCGGTTTCCTCGAGCCAGAACGGCACCACCGGCTGGTCGACGTTTCGAATCACGGAGACCACCACCGGTACGTTGACGTCGAAATACCAGTACCTTGCGGCCAGAATCTCGCGCTCTTGATCCGTGATGAGTCCCAGTACTTTCTCGTGGGTCAACGATGATAGCGCGTCTTGGTCGAGATTCGCGTAGAAACGGGTGACAATGCCGTCCATCGTTTCCTTGAGCGACTTCTCCGCGACCACCGGCGTGGACAGACACAAGACGAGCGCGAGCGCTAGTGCGAGACCGAATGGTTTTGACAACTTTCTTTTCACGATCCTTCTCCTTTCAGAGTGTTTTTATGTCTGGATGCTAAGTACCGGCCGAGATCTCCAATATGAAGGTGCGCACGACCACCGCAGGGCACTTCTACTTGACTATATCATGGCGTCACTCCGGTTTTCATGCTACTTGACTGAGATGGTTTCCTCCTTGCCGGAAACAGGCGTGTACTGCGCTTCAATGATGGGAGACTTGCCGACGTTCGCCGGGTTCAGGTCAATTCGCGCGGACGCCCCGCCGTCCTTCAAGCTTGCCGTCAACTCTATAATGTCATCGTTAGCGCGATTGATTCGGTACTCGGGCAAGCGGCCGTTTTCGTGAACCACAATTATTGCAGCGATGCGGCGCTCGACCGATTTCTGGCGCGGCGTTGCCGTTAGATGCCACTGCTTCGCCGGAGGGGGTCGTGAAACTTTTGTATAGCCTTCCTTGGGATCCATTGGCCACTCATTTGTTTGATCTAGCGAGAATCCGTCGGGCGTAAGAAGATGGACTGTCATCGCTTCGGTCCCTTTCCGGGAAACGATGGTCTGTCCCTTCTCATCCAACTCGAACTCCTTGTGCGCGTGGAGGAGCCATTGGAACTCCGTCTCGTTGGTCGCCGCCAGATCGTCCACCACCAACACGATGGACGGACGAATCAGCAACACGTGGCGGCGGTTGCGCCGCAGTCGGTCGCCAAAGCATTTGCGTGCGTCGCCGCAGACGTATCCCATGTGGGGTGTGGTTCTGAAGTCCGTCAGTTCACCGCCTCGGTTGCCGTCACGATTGATTTGGCCACGGCCGTCCACAAGTATCGCGTTGTGGGCCATCGTCAGCTGCACGTACCTCCTGTGAAAGGGCGAACCGTGAGTCGGGTACCGCGCGCCGGCGGGAATTGCCAGAGCCTTACCGCCCTTCAGGATGGCAAAGCTGTTCTGATCGGCGTGACTGTGGCTGACCCCACCATAGGGCGATGACTTGAACATTACCATGAGATCTTCGTCGGGATTGAGAACGTCGCTGTGCAGTGCCGCCCATCCCACGCCGAAGAATGCGGCGTCGTTCGCGATCGAAACCGGTCGTCTCGGTTTGACGACATCGGGCAGGATCAGGCCTGCTAGTCCGGACGCGCGTGCAATAGAGCCGTCCTTAGTCTGCATCAGATCAGCCCACCATCGGACCGTTGGATCGTCGTAGAGATTCGCGTGAAATAACATGAACGATCGAAGGCTTGACGCCCTGCCCCTCGCGGGGGCATCTTCGGTATCGCCAAACGGGGAGATATCACCTCTCGGAGAGGTGTTGTACAGGAAGAAGTATCGGACTTTGCGGTAGAAGGGGCGGCGCCAGAGATCGAAGCCGGTCGCGTGGCGCAGGGACTCGAACGGAACGAGGTATATCGTGTTGTATGACAAGGCGTAAGGGATGCCTTCGGCCCATCCGCCGTCCTTTCCCGCCCAGTGAGGGAAAGATGTCATGAAGGTCCGCATCGCGTAGTCCATCCATACTTGCGCTCGAGGATGTTCTGCCATCACGATGGCGTGTTCGACCAGGTAACCGGGGAGCCGGCCGTTGTGGCTTTCGGCGGGGTAGGCGATGTAGTCGCGTTTGAGTAGACGGCGGAGCATCTGGTCGGCCCGCGCTACAAGCATCCTGCTCACCTTTTCCCGTTCGGCGGGACTCAAGAGGTCGTAAATCCAATCGTATGTCTGCGCACCCGACCGGGCCAGACCCAATCCGACCTCATCGCCGTAAGGGGCAAGTACTGAGGATATACCTTCGGGATCCCAATCCGCCGCGCCCAGAAGAATGGCCTTGGCTTTCTCCCCGTATTGGCGCTCTCCTGTGAGGAGATACATGAGCGCAAGAGGAACCATGCCGTTGTCGTGATAAGCGCGCAGCCGGCCGTACGTCTGCTGGTACGCCATTCTTCGAGCGGCCCGATCGCCGATCTTGTCGTAGTCCGGTTCCGGTGGAACCGACAGGTCGAGTGCGCGATCGGCCCGGCTTTTCAGCCTTTCGAAACCCTCGCTCCTCGTTGTCGTCAGCGTTTCGCGCGCTTCTATCAGGCGTTTTCCGGGAAAAAGCAGGCGCGGATGCTCTTTGGGGACGCGCGCGAGAATCTCTTCGGGAGGTGTCCACGGTTGCTCGAAAGCGTTCTGCGCGATTGTAAACTTCTGAGGCGGACGCGTGTCGATCAATCGGCCGTTTCGGTCGAGCGCTTCGACCGTCCACGTATAGCTTCCTTGTGACAGGACCTTGTCGGGGGCATGAGCGGGATCCTCAAGTAGCGGCGATTCATAGACGGTCTTGCCTGCAAGATCCGTTATCTTGAGCCGGTATAGGACATCGCCGCGTTCGCCCGCCCTCCACCAGCAAAACCCCGGTGGACTTATATCCAGCGTTTCATCCGGCAGCGGACGCGGATAGCAGGCCCGGTCCGGATGAGTGCGGGGAAACCCTTCTGCTCCAGCTGCTGCTGTTTCCGCCGCGGCGTGGACACAAAACCATGCTAGTACTATCGCAAGAAACAAGGCGCGAAGTAGAGAGTTTTCCCTCGAAATACGGATCATAATACTGTCACTCCTCTAATCAAGGCCCAGATGAATCCAGGCCATGCGCAAAAACCCTTGTTGTGCTCAGCAACTCAAAATATCAGGGTGTTTCTCTCCTTTTCGCATGCGGGTGAGTGTAACATAGCGGGAACGCGCCGGCTCCCCGCTACTTGCCGTGTACATAGAACTGAGCTTCTTCCCCCGCATGCAGTCTCAATGTCCTATCAAATCGTTCTTCTCCAAAACCATTCAGGGCAAACCGCGACAGCGCCAGATCGCCGTGTAAGACGGACAGCTTTACCTGAGCGTTCCCGCCGCCAACCTTCAAGTGACAGGTTCCCCATGCGTATCCGTTGGACCAGAAAAACGTGCCGTCCTGAGGCTTCATCGTCATTGAATTGTCGACGCCGGAATAGTGAAACCCGGTCAGCGCAAGTAGAGCGCCCCAGCTTGCCATAGCCCGAGCGTAGTGGTGACCGCATTCGGCTTCGTCGAACGGACTGCGCTTTTTCCCATCGTATCGGTCACGGATGTTCGTGATGCATAGCAGCCCGTCGTCCGTCAAACCCTCGTATAACATCCCCACGGCAGCGGCGTACTCGAAACCGGTCATCACCTCCGCAAAATATGGGAACGGACGCTCCGGTCGACCTTTGGGGTAGCTTGCCATCAGTAATCCTGATTCATCCCCCATGACAAAGCTGCGCATGTTGTTGAAATGAGCATGCATGCCTTCGCGCAGATTGTGCTTCATAATGCTTTTCAGTGTAGTGCGTACGTTTGAGGGATCGACCAGGTATCCGAGCCCGCAGACGTGAGCCATATATTGTCCCACCAACTGGTCGACCAGGCAACCGGACCCAAGTTGGAAATCGGGTTTGGTGACGTCCTTTGCGCCCATGCCGACCCGCAGTGCGGGCGCTACATCCGAGCCGTCAGTTGGCGGCCGAATCTGGTGTTCATAGTACTCGCCGTTAAACAGATTCTTATCGATCCAATCGCTGCCCTGCTCGAATAGCGTCCGGCAGGTATCGGCGAATCTCTCATCTCCGACATGTCTGGCCATCTCCTCAGCGGCCCGCAACGCTCCGAGATACCAGATGCCCATCTGCGGGTTCGGGCCGTAGTATTCGACATCCATGGTATTGTGCTGGCACCCCTCCATCACCCCGTCCTTATTGGCATCCCACCCGCCTTCGATCCAGCAGAATTCCAGCGCTTTTTTGATCTTTGGCCACAGGGTCCTCAGCATCTCGTCGTCCCCGGATAGCTGCCAGTCGCGGTACATGCGCATGATCGAGCCCATTTGGCCGTCGGCGGCAGCCCTGGCGAAGTTCTGGGCACGCTCCAGAGGGAGGTTGACTCGAAAGCTCATCAGCCCTTCGTCGTTGGTGGCGAACCCGAACTCGACTTCGCGCATCGACTTGGCGAGCTCGCCGAAGAGAAAACCGGTCGCCTGCTCGTAGTTCCAGACGTGGGTGCACGATCCATGACAGCAACCGCCGGTGTCACCGCACCCCTCGAAACCGTAAAACCGGCCGTCCTGCGTGCGGAAGCAGGTTTCGGTCCGGAGGGTGCTCACGTTAAACAAGGCAGCTTCCTTGACCACCTCCGGCAGGTCGCTTCCACAGAATGCGTCGACAAAACGGACCGTAGCCCGTTCGAGTTCCGGAAGGCGGGCGGCAACTTTTTGAGCCACGTCCCACGCGTCGGTGAAGCGTGTGGCATAGTAATTGCCGACGCGGTCCGGATCGTCGGCGCTGCGGTCGTCTTTCGCTTTGCGTTCAGCGGCTTGCCGACCTTCGCGCGTTGGCGTCCAGGTCATGCGGTTCGGGAAATGCCAGGTCAGAAGGAATGTCACGTCGCTTGAACTCAGTGGCGGCAGCTCGAGTCCCACGGCAACCGAGGCCATCGGTAGCAGTGCCTTTTTTGAGCTCTGCTGCACTTTGCCGTCGCTGCCGAAGTCGTCCCAGAAATCGAGGATTGACCCGCCCCAATTCTCCGCCACCCAACTGGTGCGGTACGTGAATCGCCCTTCGGTGGTGGTGGCCAGCGCGAAGCTGCCCCAAGTCGGGTCGGAACCGTCGGTTCTCGGCGATTGCATGAATATCCCTTGGACGCCTGACGCCTTACGGAACTCGTTCTCTCGTCCTCCGTCACCGATGAAATTGGGCACGTTGCCGCAGACAGACACCTCGAGGTGCTCGTCCGTCCTGTTATGTAGCACGTAGCGCAGGATGGCGACCGGGATACCGCTAGCCTCGGCATCCGCCGGCACGAGGGGATTGAACGCCTTAATCGTCACCTCCACGGGTACGTCGGGATCGGACAGAAACACTTGCCCGAGCGGATAAGCGGCAGCGAAAGAGCATTGGCGAAACCGTGGCAGGCCATGGTTGATGATCGTGCTGCCGAAGGCACCTTCGTATTGGGTGGGGTCGATGGGGCCCTCGGCGGCCCGCGTGATCGTCTCGCCGCCGGGTCTGCGCACGTAAAGAGCGAAAAACGGCCCGACCGAAGATCCTCCCTTTGCCGCCACAGGTATGTACCCTTTGGCGGGTCGGTTCATGATTTCCCAGTCACGCAGGTCGCCTCTACCTCCGATTGAGATGGTTCCCGTACCTATGCCTCCCAGAGGAAGCGCGATACGCGTAAGATGATTCTGGTCGTAGCGTTTCAGTACAGGCCACGGTTCACTGCCACTCTGCGGCGCCGATCTTGATTCAGCCAATGGAGGTGGTTCAGTCATGGGAAGTGTTTCGAGCTGGCATGCACCACAACCTGCCAGTATTGTGCTCATGACCAACAGCAGCGGTATACTCATGGTAGACATCTCCATCCGTCAGGTTGGCGTTGCAATTGCTGGAGGCCCCCTTGCCCGGAACTTCGCGCACGAACCTGCGCTCGAACAGTGCGGGCCGTATACATTTGACTATACCACGGTAACGCACCGGTGTATAGTGTGTTTCTGTCGGCGTTCATTGCGCTCAACCGGGGGGACCTATGCGGGGTGAATGATGTTGAGAGGCCGGTCCGCTGATTGAGTGTGCCTGGCCTTCAAAGGTGCGCTGCGATGAACGCCGCCGCGTCCCGGACGTATTCGACCGGCAACCGATGGTCGGCGTCATAGAACAATATCTTAGTATTCGGCCCCTCGACCAGCGCGTAGAGCTCGCGCGCCTGCGCTTCGTTGCACATTTCGTCCTCACGGCCGATAAGCATGCAGTAAGGCCGTTCGGCGATACCGCGCGCGTAGTTGGCGGGCGCGAGCACCACGTCTTCGCGCCAGGAAACGGGTGCGACACAGCCGGCGGCGAGCTTGATCCGCGGTTCTGAGGCGGTAACCGCAAAAGCCTGGAACCCGCCCATACTGTAACCCAGCAGGCCGATACGCTGCATGTCGATATCGCCGCGCGTGTTCAAGTAATCGAGGCCGCGACGGTAATCGATAACTGTCTGCGTGATGATCTCGCGGAGGGTGAAGTAGTTCTTTCGCGGCGGCGTCCCGGGCTCGTTGTAAAGGTTGACGACGTGGTAATCGTTCTCGGCGATGCGGTCGCCGTGGCCCTGCGCGTCGAGCGCGAACACGGCGCAGCCTTTCTTCAACAGCGCCTTGCGTGCATTGCCACCGCTGATGTAGTTGCCGTCTTCCCACCAGTCTTCTTTCGAGCCTGACCAGCCGTGCAGCAGCAGCACGCACGGATACGGCGGCTCCGCCTCCTTCGGGAACTCGAGATACCCCGGCACGAGGAAGCCTCGCGCGCTGCGAAAGACGACCTTCCTGCGCACGCCCGTGCGCGTCTCCTTCAGCTCCACCACGCGCGCTTCGAGCGGGATCTCGGCATCATAATCGTAAAACGCCATCAGCACCCTGAAGGCTTCTTCGCCGATTGGTTCAAAGACGCGCTGCGCCCACAGGGTGTCGACTGAAACCAGAACCGCAAGAACTATGATGAAGAAAGCGAAATACCAGTGAAATGTTCTATTGTTCATCGCAGATCTCTCCCTCCAATCTCGTCGGTAGCAGACCATAATCCCGCGCGCATTTTACTAAATGCCTCGAGAATAGTACAATAAGTGCGGCATAAAGATTCTTCGCAGCTTGGCGTTGACGGGCATTTCCTCAGGGAAGCGCCGCGGAGCAGAATCCGGATTCTGCAAGGAGAAAGCGATAATGGGTAAGAAAGATCTGAACCGGCGAGGATTCATCAAACATTCTGTGGGCGTGGCTGCAGCCGCGGGGCTTTCAGGGTCGCAAATCAGTACTGCGGTAGAGGGTGCGGAGCAATCTTCGCGACCTCATCCGATCCGACTCGGCGGCCCGATCTATGTCCGCAGCGCCGATCCCGAGGAACTGGCCGAGGCCCACCGCAAGCTCGGCTACCGGGCGGCCTATTGCCCAAATGTGTCGGTGAACGACGCTGACCGCGTTCGGGCTATTTCGGATGCATTCGCCAAGAACGATGTGGTCATTGCGGAGGTAGGTCGTTGGTGCAACTTGCTTGACGCTGACTCAGACAAACGCCGAGCCAATCTCGATCGTGTGGTCGATGGGCTGGCTTTGGCCGAGGCGATTGGCGCCCTCTGCTGCGTGAACATCGCCGGCTCCTACAACCCCGACGTCTGGCACGGTCCGCATCCGGACAATGTCTCCCAGAGGTTTCTCGATGCAGCCGTCGAGAATGCGCGTAAGATCATCGATGCCGTCAAACCCAAGCGGGCGAAATTCTGCTACGAGATGATGGGATGGTCGATTCCGGACAGCCCGGATTCGTATCTGAAATTGATCGAGGCGGTGGATCGCGACGCGTTCGCTGTGCACCTTGACCCGTGCAACCTGATTAACTCCCCGGGACGCTTCTATCGGAACGCCGACCTGTTGAACGAATGTTTCGACAAGCTCGGACCCTGGATCGTGAGCTGCCACGCGAAGGACCTGAAGTGGGAAGTAGAGATGAACGTGCACTTTATTGAGGTGATCCCGGGGACCGGCTCGTTGGACTACAAGACTTTCCTGCGGCGGTTGGCCGCGCTTCCCAACGATGCGCCCCTGATGATGGAGCACTTGCGCAACGCGGAAGAGTATGACCAGGCGCGTACGTACATTCTTGGACTCGGTCCCGAATGTGGAGTCCGATTCGAGTAAATCAGGGAAGCTCTCGGGCGATTAGTCTCCTGAGGTTGTCGAGTCCCGGTAGGGTTCGGTTTCCTTCGAGCGTCCCAGCAGCCTTGCGGCGAGATCGACGTACGTGTATCCGTACTCGACCGACGGTTCGATCTGGTTCCCGTACTGCCAGTCGTTCCAACCCGAGATGAATATGATTGCCGGGTCCACCTGTCTGGCACGCAACATCTGTCTTTCGAAGAACGCCCCCTCTTCCCGGTCGGCGAAGAGTCTTCTTCTGTGAATCTCTTCGAGATCGGCGCTATCGTCTTTCTTGACATGTCTGGCGATATAGGCGTTCTCCATGTAGTCGTCGAAACCGGGGCTGACAACCGTCCACTCCTTGTTTATCAATTGAGGGTAGAAGTCCACGTAGCACCAGACATCGCTGTAGTAAGGGCGAATTCGGCGTATTTCGATATCGCTGGTACTGCATTCGATCTCGTTGATAGCGTCGTTTCGGCCGTTCAGAAACACCACGACGAGCGGTTTGCCGTTGAAACGGTAGTAAAAGTCGCGTTCCGCCAGGTGCTCGCGAACGTATTTCAACGCATACTCGTACTGTTCGACGGTGGGGTTGTCGAGGTATTTCTCGAGCCAGATTATGAGCTGGAGTTTCCGGGACTCGGCCTTCTGCTCGGACAGAGCTTTGACAAGTAGGGGCAGCACCTTGTCCTTGGGCAAATCGGTGAGATCCCATTTGCCGGTCGAGAAGACGTCATATACGATCGCGTCGATGCCTGCGCGGCGCATGTCATGGAGCTGCCTCTTGAGTATGGAAGGATCGTCGCTGCGATAGTAGCCGTCGCGCGGGTGATAAGGTCCGCCAAACTCCTCGATGTTGTCCCAGTCGCGGGTGTCGACCTGGTAGTGGCTGGTAAACCACACTGCGACAGTTCCGTCGTAACGTTTTTCGACAGCCTCTGATACGTCCACTCTGCCTCTCCTTGATTCGTTAGAGCCAGGATTTCCTCTATGGACATTGCCGCGACTGTCTCTGGCCCGTTCCTCGCCATTATAAGCGCACCGATAATCGCCGTCAACGCTTGACCCGGCGGTTACAGAGTCCATCCGCGAAGCTGTGCATGAAGAAGGTATTGCGAAACAGCCTTTTTCGTCGGTACGGTGGGCATCCTGCCCGCCACTGTAGGGGAGTCCCTCGTGGGCTCCCGCTCAGATGGTGAATTGCCGGTCGGGAATGACGGGAGGGTACAAGACCCTCCCCTACAAGACTGCCCATGGAGTGCCGACCCGCAGACCCATGATAAGAGCGCGGCTGCATACGGCTCCGCCCGCCGCGGCGGATCTTCGACAGGAGCGTCGCCCTCCCAAACCCCATCCCGCACTCTGAGGAAAGACGGCGAAACCGGTCAATACCGTATCACTGGCCGTGGCAACAGAAACAGCACAAGCGCGGGCTATCGTTAGAGGACAAACAGGCTGATAACCCATAACGTCAGCGCTGCGGCGATCCCTTCGACCAAGGTGCCGACGGTCTGGAGGCGGTATCCCTGGTTCACAGACATCTTGGAAAACTGGGTGACTACCCAGAAATAGCTGTCGTTGGCGTGGGAAACCACCATGGAACCGGCCCCGATCGCTACGACCACGAGCGCTTTCGCCGTACCGCCGTCCAGACCCAGTGAGACCAGCAACGGCGCCATCAGTCCCGCCGTGGTTATGATAGAAACCGTGGACGATCCTTGGGCGGTCTTGATGCCTGCGGCGATCACGAACGGTAACCAGATACCTATGTGTTCGTGTCCTTTGAGACTTGTGCCGATGACATCGGCAATGCCGGAATCTTGCAGCACTTTGCCGAAAGCACCGCCTGCACCGGTGATGATAATGATGGTCGCTGCCGCCAATACGGCTTCACCGACCCAGCCGGAGCCGGACAGCATCTTCCGGTCGAACCTCTTCGGCAGCAGGAACGAGATCAGCACGCCGATCAGCAGCGCTACCACAGGTTGTCCGAAAAAGCCGAGCAGCCCGACTGCTTGTCCTTCACCGAGCGGTTTTGTCGGTAGCTCCGTGATGGAACGTGTAACGATCAGCACGATTGGAAGCAGGATCGGCATTAATGCTTTCGCTGTAGAGGGTGCCTCCTCGTTTGTCACGACCGATTCAGCTTTTCCGTCGTCGTCGGGAGAAATGTGCGTTCGAGACGCTATCTTGACGGCGAAGATCCAACCGGCGAATGCTGCGACAGCGCTGACGACAAGACCCCATAGAATGACCAGCCCGAGGTCCGCGCCCAGAACTCCGGCCGCGGCTACCGGTCCCGGTGTGGGCGGAACCATGGTATGCGTTGCGTAAAGACCGAGACTGAGAGCGACGGCACCGGCCGCGAGCGTGATCTTCGCCCTGCGTGCAAGAGCTTTGTTGAGCGGGGACAGAAGCACGAAACCGGAGTCGCAGAATACCGGCATCGACACTATGTATCCGACGATTGCCATGGCCAGCGGAACGTTCTTCTCGCCTGTGAGCCGCAACGTGCTTTCCGCCAGGCGGTACGCGCCGCCGGACTTTTCGAGGAAGGTCCCGATGATTGACCCGGCGAGGATGACTATGCCGATATAACCGATTGTACCGCCAAACCCGCTATTGACCGAGTTGACCACGTCGATGAGCGGCATGCGTGCCAGGATGCCGAACCCGAACGCCGCAATGAGCAGCGTCAGAAAAGGGTGCAGTTTGATTTTGGCCGTCGCGAGTACTATAAATACAATCGACAACCCCAACAATAAGAGTAATCCCATCGCCGGAACCTCGTTTCCTCATGCGTTTCGAGACCAAGCAGGTTCCCATTATACCAGAATGTGGGGTTGACACGGGCTCAATGCACGTCAGCCGGGGTGGATCACGATCTACCTGTCCGATCCCATAGGCCGCGAAAAAATCACTTGACAAGAACGCGCGCAACTGTTATACTACACTAGAACAGTAGTACGGCAGGCTGTCAAACATACTCATGCAAGGGGGGTCACGCCATGCATCACACCACCAACCACTTTAAGCGTATCCGAGCATGCGTGTTTTGCATCGTTTTCGTCGCGTGTTGGGCGCCGCAACCAAGTGAAAGCGCGGCCGATGCTCCGGCCCAGACTGATTCGGCTCAGCACGAGCAGAAAACGTGGGCACGAACATTCGGTGGACCGTGGAACGAGAACCTGCTGGATCTTGATTGCATCACGGACGGCGGATTCATACTTGCGGGCACAACAGCGTCAAAGGACTACACCGACGGAGACGCTTATCTCCTGCGGCTGAGCGCTTCAGGCGAGAAGGTGTGGTGCCGTACATACGGCGGCGACAACTTAGACTCATTCAATAACGTCACGGAAACCGTGGATGGCGGCCTTATTGCAGTGGGATGGACGCAGTCTTCTGGGGCGGAGCAGCAGGATATCTACTTGGTTAAGACGGACCCTAATGGCGTGGAGCAGTGGCACCGGATCATTGGCAATGATTCGGTGGAGATGGGGCAGTCTATCGCGCCCACACCGGATGGCGGTTACGTAATTGCCGGGATCAAAGGATCGCTCGGGCCTGACGCATGCGGTGGGAATGTCCTCAAGAAACACACTGCCTTACTTCTTAAGATAGACGGCGATGGCAACCAATTGTGGCAGCATACGTTCGACGGCGAAGAGAACAGCTTCGGCACCGCTGTCAGGCTGACTTCGGATGGGGGATTCATGCTAGCAGGTATGCAGGGAAACATCCCTTTTGGCAGCCCGAAACGCGGTCTTCTGATCAAGACTGACGATAAAGGAAATGAATTGTTCTCAAAGACTTACTGTGATGAACTCCTGGTGAACCTGGCCGATGTCAAACAGACAAGCGACGGCGGCTACATCGCGATCGGGTCCAGCGAATCGGCCCCAGCCGGTCGATTCGACTTCTTCCTTATCCGAACGGACAGTGAAGGCACGGAATTGTGGCACAGGACCTACGGCACGCCCGAGTTTCACGAGCACGCATACAGCGTGTTGGAGACTCCGGACAACCACTTCGTGCTTGCTGGAGGCGCACAACGAACGGATGACGACTTGGCGGACTTGCTCCTCATGAAGGTCGATGCCAACGGCACGGAGATCTGGCAGCGGTGGTTCGGCGGCGCTGTACCGGAGAAAGCTACGAAGGTCATCTCCACACCGGACGGCGGATATATTATCGGCGGGTTCTCGTACCCTTGTCCTCAACAACCTGATTCAGACTGTTACGTCGTAAAGACCGACAGTAACGGACAAGGACCGCCGCACGGCCAGGCGACGTGGATACACTGCCCGGAGCTCGCGGCGACGCAATGACGCAGCGCCAGAAACGGGTGCAGTTTCAGTTTGGCGGTCGCTATTACTATAAATACGATCGACAAACCCAATAATAAGAGCAATCCCATCGGCGAAACCTCGTTCTTTCACGTGTTTCGAGACCAAACAGGCTTCCATTACACCAGAATGTGGAGTTGACACGGGCGGCAAGCACGTACCGCGCTCAGTCAGGTTCGGTCAAGGAGGATGGCAACCGTTGCGCTACGCTCCGGAGCAAAGATCTCCCTGACAGCTCGACCGAGGTCGTTCTCGGTAAGGGAGTCGATGGCTTGGGCGAGCTCTGCCGGATTGATCCCAAGCTGCGCACATCGTCCAAGCCCGAAAGCGATCCCGTAAGGGTTCTGTGCCAGCACCTGATCGGGCATGTCGGCCAGACCGAGAAGAAAACCGAACGCTGCTTTGGTCTCCACGATGTCGCGGCGACTGAGCTTGGGTTCGACGGTTTCGGCGACAAGACCTCTGAGACGTTCGATCGTCTTCGCGGCCGTTTCATCGCCGGTGATGGGGACGACCAGGGCGATCACCTCCGGATTGTCCAGCGGCGCGTACTTCACCGGAAACTCATTTGGCTGAAGTCCGAGTTTCGAGGCGTTCAACCACAGCCTCGCCACAAGAATAAGGAATGGGGCGTAATTATCGTCGCCTGGAGAAGGGGCTGAATAAGCAAGGCACACCTGCGGAGTTGCATCGCGTTGACGGGATCGCACGTGAATCTCTTCCGTCCCGCCGAGCTTCGGTTCGCCCGAGGGATACGGAGATGGCACCGACTCGCCCGAAAGGATGTCGGAGAACTTCTCGGTGATGGCGCTACGAGCGCCCACCGGTTCAAAGCCGCCAGCCAGAACGAGCAGCGCGTTTGCGGGCTTGTAGTACCGGCGCCAGAGGTCTTGCGCCTCGTCGGCGGTAATGGCATTCACATGGTCCGGAAAGCCGGCCCTTCGGCCACCGAGTGGGGTTGGCCGGACGCGCTCACTTGCGTGGTTGAAAGCTGCCAGCGGGGGAAAGCCTCCAAACATGTTCCCCACCTCGGAGACGAGGCGCGCTTTTTCCCGCATGAGATCCGAATCGGTCACTTTAAGGTCTCCCATACGTGCTGCGGCATCGGCCAATTCATCATCCAGGGATTCCTTACGAAAAACGGCTGCAAATACCGTGTAACGAGCGCCCGTCTGCGCGTTCGAACCAGCGGGATATTGTGTCATGAGCTGCTGAAAGGAGCGTGCGGGAGTCGAGCCCGCCGCCGCGGTCGGATACATGTGCTCTGTCAGATGCGCCAAGCCGGAGCGCCCTTCAGGGTCGTGATCGCCGCCAATGGAGTACAGCGTGACGAGAGCGACATTCGGTGCGCCGCTTATCGGACGCAATATGACGCTGAGACCATTCGCCAACTTGAACCGTTCGGGCTCACCTGCCCACGATCTGGCGCAATGAAGACAGAGGCAGCTCAAAGCGATACAGGCCGTTGTCGAAATTATGCCCGATTTACTCATTTCCAGCTTCCCCCTGGCAAGGATCACCGCTCGAGCCGGCGATTTTCGAGCGAAGTACGTTGAGGCGGGCCGTATGGAGGAACGCTTTGATACCGCACGCTGCACCCCAACAACCAACGGCGGTCCCCGCGATGCCCCCCATAAGGCCCCCAATGAGGCCGCCTGTCGCTTCGTTCAATGCGCCGCGGCCAGCTTCAAGGAAGAGGAAGGCTGCGCAGAAGAACACGGCTGCCATCAACAACCCCGGCCAGTAAACCGCCCACACCCGGAAGCGCCTCAGACGTTCCACCTCCTTCTCGTACTCGCTGGCAGATTTTCCCTCGCCGGCAAGAGGATACGATCCCGCAACCTCCCCTCTGATCCAGAGGGCATAGAGAATGAGTTCAAACAGTGCGAACGCCGCGAAGAGGATCGCGCCCCAGAGAAACCGTGGTTCCTGTGGTGGATACGCAAGCGCGCGCACGGCAATGGCGATCAGGGCGGCCGCGGCCAGGACAGGTGGGAGGGTACGAGCCGTTGTCGGCAGGTAATCTGCGACTCGACGAGGTCGTAAGCTCGCCACTCGCACCGCACCAGCGGGTGCGCCATGGTGGACGATGGCCCGTTGTGCCAGAGCTTGATCGATCTTGCGGATGACGGGCATTGCCAAGAGCCACCACATAGAGAAGGACGCGCCCAACAGGACCCACCAGAACGCGTCACGTCGCGCGCCGGAAGCGATAGCCGCGCTATCGAGCGCAAACCATACCACAAACCCAACGAGTACGGCGGCAGAGTTAACCGCGAGACGTACAATGCCCGGACGTGACTCGTGCTCAATCGCTGCGCTGTCAGCAGCGTCAAGGTTTCTCATCACACGGTTCCTGTACAGGAGCACGACCGGCAGATCAATGCCGACCATGCATACCACGCCGACCATGTATACCACCAACTCCGTATGAAAGTTCCACATCGTTGCTAGCCCTCTCTCTTAGCCTCTCTCCATGAGTTCAATTCCTGAAGGAGCAGTTGTTCCAATGAGGAGAACGTCAGCCCGGCCAGGCGAGCCTCGACGATGGCCTCGCGCAGTTTCTCCCGTACGCGAGCGCGGGTTTCGGGATGGACTTTCCGCTCGGTGCGAGGCGTCTTGCGTACGGTGACGCCCCGGCCCCGGCCCACCACGAGAAGACCCTCGTCGCGCAGTCGGCGATAGGCGCGCGCGACCGTGTTCCAGTGAATGCCGAGATCGCCCGCCAGCTGCCGCACGGGCGGCAGCGAATCGCCAGCACGGGCCTCGCCTCCGGCAATCGCCTGACGAATCTGCTGGCGAATCTGTTCTTCGAGCGGGACGCTGCTTTCGAGGTTCACCTTAATCATGGTACAATTGTATCATACTTTGGTACAGTTGTCAAGTAAAAAATTCGTGCGTTGGACCCGCGCATCGTCGCGGCGTCAAAGGCGTGGACAAACCTGGTGGCCGACCATCAGGACGTAACGTTGCTGGCGTACGCGGCGCTGCAGGTTGAGGCGCGCAGACCTGGCACGGTTCCGCAGGAACTGCTTGAGGGTCTGAGGGGCAAGATCAGTGCCTCCCGGCTCTCAAGTGATTGCATTCCGAACCTGAAAGGAGAGTCCATTGAGCGTATCGAAGAGGTCGAGGCGCTACTGGACGAGGAGACAGACCTTGGCAAGCTCGTGGCGTACCGCAGAGTCAGTAAGCTGGCTGAGAAGGAGAGCATCGCCGCAGCCCGACATTGAGGAGACGCAGCGGCTCATCGAACAGGATATCCAGACACTCAAGAAACCGAGTGACGGGAATACAAGCCATTTCCCGGATCCGATCTCCCAAAAGCTCGTGTCAGCAGCGAGAGGGCGGCCTTGGTGGAGGTCGGAGGTGACAGCAGGTACAAGGTTTATCGGATGGACACGTTCTCGCCGTGAATCACCCAGTCCCCTTGCCACGTCTCGAAAGGCACGGTCGGGTCCAGCAAGATCCCACCGTCATCCTCCATGTCCGGGCCGAGGCTATAGAGTAGGTAGTCGTTCGACCCGGCGGCATACCCGAAGCTTGCGCCGGTGAAAGGGTCTTCGGGAAGGACCTGGAGGTAGTCGGGCACAAGTTGGGTCAACGTCGCGGGATAGGTATCGTGCTCGGCCCGGTAAAGCTCAACCGCGGCCATCACCATGACCCCGCGGACTGACGCGGCCATTCGCGCTTCCGCACCATTAAACCTCGGTACGCGATCGGCTTGGCTTATCGGATTGTCGCCGAGAAGCGAGTCCGCGTCGATAAGTTGGGCCTCGTAATAGGGCAGTTCAAGGTACGCCGCAATCCGATCTAAGTCGGCCAACATCTCCCTGAACAGAGACACCATTTCTGCGGGTGTCATCCCGGGCAATGCATCCTTGAGCCCCTCGATATCGCCACACATTGCCTCAAACACTTCGGCAAAAACCGTGTCGCCCTCCTGTGTCATCCGATCCAACCAAAGCGTCCAATCCTGAGCTTCCGATTCGGCCATCTCCCACACGCGATACTGCCGCATGTCCGCCGCGTACAACTGCTCAATGAGGAACCGGTATTCATCCGGCGCAGCCCATCCCGAGGCCATTACATAGCTCAGCGATTCGATCGCAATTCCTTGGATGGCATAGCCCACGATCCCATGAAGAATGAAACCGCCCCGTCCCGATTCATTCCCAAAACTCACCAGCGTGTCGTACATGGCAAAGGCGGCACGGTAGTCCCCTCGGGCCGCCAACATCTCCGCCTCGACGCACATCGCGTACGCCAGGTTACGATAAGCCGGAAGATAGGGCAGCGGCTCCGCGGGCCCATAGCGGGACGGCGGCAGCTCCGCATTGCCCACAGCCAACCCCTGCCGGATCGCGTCGAACGAATCCTGACATGCCGCCAGAAACGCCAGAAGATCCGGATCCTCCATCACCCCGGTCGAGCGTATCTCCGCCAGTTTCGCCTTCAGCCAGTCCCGGTCCACCTCAGGAAACAGTTCCGCCGCCAGGAGGAAGTAGTGGGCGCCGTTAACCGGGGGAACATCGGCGGGACGAACGGGTTCCAGCTCGTCCTCCTCCTGTTCCGGGGTCTGCCCCAGGGCGTCCATAAACTTCTCCAGAAACGCGGTAAAACTGCCTGATCCTGGCTCGACCCTCCTGGCTCCGGTAGCCCGTGCCTCCTGTGAGGAACTCTGCGCCGGGTCGGCCGCCTCTTTTCGGGGCGTTCCGGCTTCCTTCTCTTCCGCCTCGCCGCGCAATTGACTTAGCTTTCCCTCCCCGGAGGTCGCCGTGCTGACCGTTTCTCTGTCTGAAACAGTGCGTCTGTTCGGGGCTACGAGCAGATATGAAGCCCCCAGAGCGACGGCGAGCACGCCAAGCGTGATGACAACCTTCTTCGTAACCATGGCCATTCCTCCTCGAACAAGCAGTCTGGACACGAGTCCGACGCCACCCGCTGCGGTTCCGGCACAGACGGTTCCCCCGGTCCCCGCGATAGCGAGCCGTCCCAGCGCGACCGGTATGGAAGCGGGAAGCTGCACCGCTTCTGTCAGTCTGGTACCCATAACGGTGATCAGCGCTGATATGGCAACCGCAATGCCCCGCTTCTTGAGCGATTTGCGCACCAATTCGATACCTTTTTGGACCCGGCTGGAAACCGTCGAACGCGGCACATCGAGCTTCTCAGCTATTGCCTCGTAAGTTTGACCTTCGAGGAAATGACTGACAATAGGATAGCGGAGTTTCTCAGGCAGGGCCGCAATAGCTTCATCTACATAAATCTTGATGTCGTCCCATCTAGGTTCGGGCGGCCCGGTCACGTTCTCGGCAAAGCTGCTTTCTCTCTTCTGTCGGCGCTTCTCAGCTCTCACGCGGTCCAGCGACCGGTGCGTCGCGAGTTTGTGCAACCATCCCTCAAGCGACGACCTGATCGTCGCTCCTTTGGCGGCCAGTATGACAAAACACTCCTGTGTCACGTCCTCAGCTTCGGTGGTGTTCCCCAGGATCCGCGCACACGTGCCGTAAACCATGCCTGAATGCCGAGACACTAGCTCAGCAAAGGCGTCCGGGTCGCGCCTGTCAATCCATCTTGCTATAAGGGTCTTGTCCCGGGAATTCATGTCCGGATATCCCGACCGATCAAGCTAACCACTAGTTTTCAATTATATGACGCCGCCGGGGACAGAATGTACGAAACAAAAGTCCATCAATGAACAAGAGAGATCCAGCGTTTAACTCTATTTTGCGCGTCTCGAGCCTCCGATGCAAGGGCGGAGATTGGACATCGGGTGGCCAACGAAAGGGCCTATATCAGTTCCGGTGTGCCGCCTTTTTCACCTTGGCCGGTTGTAAACGAGGAGGAGATGCAGAAACATCATACTCCAACACCTGGGCACCTCCGGCTGGAAAGAACATAACGAGAACTCTGTAATAGCATCACTATAGGGACAACCGCGAAAGTGAGAACACGCCGTTCGGCCAAGCCGCGCTTGACACGGGCGGCTTGAAGATCTGCATCCCGTTGTCGGGCGCGGATTTGACAAGGGAGTGATCATCACAGATGGCTATGCCTCGATGTTTGACGACCTGAAACAACAACTCACCAGGTACGGGCTCGTCAGGCCGACTATCCTGTTCGACGACGCACAGACGTGTGAGGACTTCGCAGAGTTCCCCGAGGTTGTACGGTTGGAAGAGATCTGCGATTAAGGAGGTCATTGAAAATGACCGGATGCCTTGCTGTTTAACTGTTTCGAGGCATGGTGAACAGGGCCGATGTGTTCTTGACGCCGGAATCAGCAGAGAAAAGCGAGCAACAATAGCTTGAGGAAAACGGGATCAAGGATAAAGCATGCGTTGAAATCAATGTCACAAGTCGGTCAGGCTGACTTTTGCAGTGATGACGGGTCGGACTCAGAGCGAGCTGATATTGGCCAAGACCTGCTTCTCCTTGGTTGTGCGTGAACCCGTTGAAACCATCTATATGGCACTTAAGCTCGGTCCGTCAGGCGCGTTTGACGTCTTGCTCAGCCGCTCGTCGTCTGCGCTGGACCAACATAGCGTGGGAGTCGCGGACGATCTTGCATACGCTCACAACAATGACCAGGCATTCTAGGCGGCCGAGGAACATGCCCAGAATCTCTGCCCAGAGCACCCCGACGGGGGAGGAGGCAGCCGTCACTCCAACGGAGAGGCCTACCGTCCCCAGGGCAGACGCAAACTCAAACAGCGACTCCTTCAGCCCGTACCCGTGCGCAGCAAGAATTCCCGCACCCACCACATACATGGCAAGATAGAGGAAGGAAAAGACCGCAACTTCTCGCACGCGCCGGTCCGTGACGAATTCTTTTCGTTCGCCTTGCCACACGTAATTCGCCACGACGGCCGTCCTGGGTAGAAAACGTCGGCGAACCTCCCACACGAGCGACTTGAAGAGCAGGTAGACGCGGTACTGCTTGATACCGCCGGCCGTCGAGCACGTTCCGCCGCCAATGAGCATGAGAACCATCAAGATGAGGAAGCCTATAGAGTTCCAGTTGGCATAACTGGTAGTCGAGAAACCGGTGGTGGTCAACGCCGCGACAGTCTCAAAAATGGCTACGCGGACACCCTTCCCCAGTGCCGCATACGCACCCCGCGATACCAGCAGGAACAGCAGGATCGCACAGGCAGGAAGCAACATAGCCATCAGCCGCACTTCCCCGTTCCGCCGTACGGGCTTGAACTTCCCGTGCAACAGCAGATATGCGGTCAGAAAGTTGAGGTTGCCAAGAATCATCAGCGGTATGGTCACAGCTTCGATTGCAGGGGAGTCCCAGTGCCCGATGCTGTCGGGTTTGGTGGAGAATCCGCCGGTCGAGATCGCGGTGAACGCGTGGTTAACGGCGTCGAACAGGCCCATCCCGGCGACGCGGTACGCCAGGACGCCCACTAAGGCGTATCCGCCGTAGATGACCAGGACGAGTTTGCCGGACTCACGCACGTGCGCGACAAGTTGTTCGCTCCGGCCTTCAGCGACAGAGAGCCCCGGACCACGCGGCCCGGCGATAGCTGCAAGCATGATGATAGCCAGACCCGCGCCGCCAGCCAGTTGCATGATGCTGCGCCAGAGAAGAATGACGTGGGTCGTTCCGGCAACGTCGATCACGGACAGGCCCGTGGTTGTCCACCCACTGACAGACTCGAACACGGCCTGAGTAAACCCGAGCTCCTGGACAACTACAAACGGCCACGACGAAAACAGGAACACAACGATCCAGCTCAACAGCACGATGACACCGCCATCCTGGACCGTCAGGACGGTGGGCTTGCGTGGCCGCAAAGTTCTCCACGAAACTGCACCAATTCCACCAAGGACGATCGCGGGGAGAATGAAGCCCATGCTGTACGCGGACTCCTCCGGGCAAACTGCCAGAGCGAGCAGTGGGGCAAGCATCAACAAGCTGGCCAGGAGAAGGATGCTACCTGTATACGAGAGGATAGCCCGGTAGCGTTGCTTAAGATTGACGTCGCTTCGCACCATCAACTGCTCGCTATTTCATATCCCCCGTGAGTATCTTGAGCACCTGGCCGTGGTTCTCCGGCAAGGTTATCACTATGAGACGATCATCCGGTTGCAGTACCGTGGTGCCGCGCGGGACTATCGGCTGTCCCTCACGCAACATGGATGCTATGAGCGAGTTCTCCGGGAGCCCGACGTCGGAAAGCGGCTGCCCAACCACGGGCGCTGTCTCTTTCAGCACCACCTCGGTCACGTTCACCTTCCCTTCGCCGATAGGGATCAGGTTAGTGATGTCTTCGAAACCGGCCCTCTGCTCTATAAGGCTTGATAGAATGTGGGTTGTACAGACCACATCGGTGATCCCCAGTTGCCGGAAGGCCTCCTCGTTATCGGGATCGTTCACGAGCGCCAGCGTCCGCGGGACACCAAACCGCCGGGCCGCCAGTTGGCAGATCACCAGGTTGTCCTGGTCATTGGGGGTAACGGCAAGCATGGCATCAGCGGTAGCAGCGCCGGCCTCCTCGAGAATCTGCGGATTAGCACCTTCGCCACACACCAGAACAGCCTTGAGACGTCGTGCGAGCCACGTACACTCATCCCTGTCACGGTTGATTATGGTGACGGCGTAACCCTTCGAAAGAAATGTGCGGCACATGAAGTAGATCAGCTTCCCTCCGCCTACGACCAGGACATTCATTGTGAGGTTCCTTCTTCGTTCGCGGCAGGAGATCTCACCAGGGATTGCAGGAAGACGTCACCTGCGATGGACGTGGGGCAAATGGCTTCGATGCCGAAATCGCGGTAAATCTCCGCCTGCTGCGGATCGTACACCCGGGCCATGACCCTGGGTACGTGGAAAAGCTTTCTCGCAATCTGGGCCACCATCAAGTTCACGTTATCCTCACGTGCGGCGGCGATCACCAGGTCAGCGTCATCGATCTTAGCTTGCGTGAGCACGGCGAACTCCGTAGCGTCTCCCTCCACCCGGAAACCGCTGTATTCTGCGGACAGCCGATCGAAGGCCGACTCGTCGATATCAATGACTACCACGTGGTGACCGTCATGGCTCATTCTATTCGCAAGATATGAGCCCAGGCGGCCGCAGCCGACAATGATGGTGAAAAGCCTCTCACGAGACGCCATTCAGCCTTCCTTTCCCTTCTCCTCTTTGTCCTCGGCTTCTCCGAAGAGCACGCGTCCACCCTTTTCCCAGGTCTTCGACCGGTAAAGGTTCTGTCGTGCAGGTTCGTACGTGGGGTCGAGCGAAACAGCCGCCCGGTATTGCTTCAACGCCTCGTGGTGATCGCCCTTGATTTCGAGAAGAGCGCCCAGAAAATTGAAAGCCTCTGCGCGCGATGGATCAATCGAGATAGCCTTACGGACATGCTCGATCGCGGCGTCGGTGTGCCCGTCCGCCACGCATCTCTTGGCAAGCTCCATGACCGAGGCGTAATCCGTCGCCTCCCGCTCGTCGAGCTTGTCTCTGTCAAGCACCTGGCACGCTAACTGCCGAATCTCTTCCGGAGAAAAGGGCTTCTGGATAAAGTCCACGGCACCAAGTTTCATGGCGTCCACCGCAGACTCGATCGTGCCGTGGGCGGTGATAATGATGACGCGGACCTCCGGTCGGGTTTCACGCATCCGCCGCAGCACCTCGATCCCATCCATGCCGGGCATCTTCAGATCCAGAAGCATGAGCCCGAAGTCCTTCTGTTTGAGCTTGGCAAGCGCTTCCTCGCCATTCACGGCAGTGTCCGTTTCCACCCCCAGAGGTTCCAGCGCCTGGGACAACGTCAGACGAATGTTTTTCTCGTCGTCGACGATAAGAACGCGTGTCTTTGCCATCACACATCCCTCCATGCAAATGTTAGTCCGCAACCGGCAGCGTGAACGTGAAGGTACTGCCCTCTCCCGGTACCGAATCCACCCAGATGGTGCCTCTGTGGGCGCGGACGATCTCCTTACACAGGGCCAGTCCAAGGCCGCTGCCCTTTGCGTCGCTCCGGCCCGGTACCTGAACAAATTTCTCGAAAATGCGGCTCTGGGCTTCGTACGGAATACCGCCACCGTCATCAGAGACCGAAATGTGCACGTGCGGCCCCACACGTTGAGCGCAAATCCGAATGTGCCCGCCACTGTCGGTGTATCGCAGCGCGTTTGAGATTAAATTGGTCAGAACCCATGTTATCTTGTTGGCGTCCGCTTTCACGTCCGGCAGCTCCCCTTCGAGATCAGAAGCAAGCTCGACCGATTGTTCACCAGCCTGGGTCTTAAGAACCGCGGTCGCCTTCTCAAAAAGCGTTGCGACGGCGACACGGTCAAACTCCATCTCCATCTTTCCTGCTTCAATCTTGGACAGGTCCAGAAGGTCATTGACGAGCGCTTTAAGCCGCTGCAAATCCTCCTGAGCCGCTGAAAGAAGCTCCCGTTCTTTCTCGTTGAGCTTTCCCATGGCACTTTCAAGAACCAGGTCTACGCTCATGCCCATGCTCGTCAACGGGGTGCGCAGCTCATGGGAGGCCGTCATGACGAACTCGCTTTTCAGGCGGTCAACTTCTTTCAGCTTGGTCACATCACGCAGAACCAACACGACTCCGACCATGGAACCACCCTTTGCATGCACGGGAGCAACCGAGAATTGATAGTGGCGTTGTGCTTCGCCCTCCTGCACCGTAAAGATGTCCTTGCCCTCCCCAACTTGGGGTGGCTGACCGGATTGCGCCGCTTCCTTCACGTAGTTGAACAACTCCTCGCTCTTCACAACCTCCAGGAAATGTCTTTCTTGGGCATCGGCGGGATCGATACCAAGCGCCTGGGTCGCCGCCCGATTCACGTCGGTCACCTTGAACTCCGCATCCACAACCACAATGCCGTCGTCGATGCTCCCGATAACTGCTTCGCTCTTCCCCTTCTCCGCGAGAATCCGGCCCAGGTCCAGGTCGCGGTACGATTTCAGCTTTCTGACCATCGCACTGAACTCGCGGCCGAGATGCCCGAATTCGTCGGAGGAACCCGTTGAGACCTCAACGTCATAGTTTCCTTCTGCAACCTCTTGTACGGCCTGCATGATCTGTCGAAGCGGCCTGGTGATAAGATTTGACAGCAACAGGCTGAATCCCACCGCTATCGCGAGGGCCGCTGCACTGATGGTAGCCACAGACCAGATGCCTCTGCCTGCAACGTGGCGCGCGCGGGCGCTGGCTTCGAACATCGTCTCACTATTAATCTCGCGCAGCCGGATACACGCATCGCGGACCGATTCGAACGACGGAAGTACCGTCTCGTGATAGAACACCGCCGCCTCCTGTTGATCAGCCTGATGCACCTGTCTCAGCTCGGAGAAGTTCACCAGGTACGATGAGTACCCCGTGTCAATGGTAGCGACAATCTTGTCCTCTCCCTCGATGGTGATATTATCTTTGGCTCGACCAAGCCACTGCAGAAACTGGCTTTCGTTCTTGCGGTACTGCTTCAATCCCTCCTCGTGGTAGCCGAGCATGACCAGAAGTGTCGCGCTGTCCTGCCGTTCGATGGCGTCTATCATGTTCTCCGCGGCAAGAATGCTCTTATAGTTCTCGCTGAGGATTTCGTCGCTGGCTTGGCCCAGATTGCGGAGACTGACAAACGCCCAGGCGACGGCCAGAACCATCAAGGCGAGGCCTATCCCGTATCCTACGAGAATCTTTTTGCGAAGCGTCCAAACCATGGCTCACTCTTATTTCAGGCTCCCAGAGATATGCGGGTTCTTGCGTTTCTAGCCGCGATCTTCCCCTCCGCTTATTGCAAACCCGCTAGAGGATATCCAGAAATAGGCTCGATTGAGAGCCCTCGTTTCCAAATATCGTGACGTGCCTTACCACCGGTCTCCAGCGATAGCCTAAGTGTACAGTCCCGCACTTGAGCTGTCAAGCGCGAGGACCGCAAGCCACAGCTCTGCAGAATCGCGTTTTCTTCGCACTAAAAGCCGTGTGATTAAAGAGGATTAGGCGCCGCGGAGGGAGATTTTTCTTCGCGGCGCTTTTTTCTTGACATTTATTAGCTAAGTATATATACTTGTAGCCATGAAGACCAACCGTTCAATCAAAGTGCTCAAGCAAAGGATTCGCAGCAGGCTCAAGCGTCTGGCGCAGTGCGGACCCTGTGTCGCCGGGACGCTCAACAGGATCGAGAAGGTGGGCAGACGCGGCAGGCCCGTAGTCTGGCACATGCTCACATTCAAGTCCGAGGGCAAAACCCGCTCAGTCTACGTGCCCAAGGACATGGTCAGCGAGGTGGAACAATGGGTCAAAGAGCATCGACGGATAAAGCGGCTTCTGGCGGAGATCTCGGAGTTGAGCGTTGGGGTGATACGCAGGTACGTGCGAGAAAAGCGGGCCGCCGACCGCGTAAAGGACGCGTAGAGCACCCGACGGCAGAGTCGTGGGCGCTGCTTCTGCGGTCTTTTTTCCCCTCGGTTTCCCTCCTGGCTCAAGGAGATTGACGATCCGCGCTTCGAGCCGATGTGCACCTATACGCTGCGCCAACTGCTGATGCTCGGGGTGCTCATGTTCTGTTGCCGGGTCGAGTCGCGGCGGAAACTCAGACGCGCCTCGGCAACCCCGCAGTTCCTGGACAACTGGTGCCGGCTCTCTGGCGCCAGGACCGACGCCGTGGCGCATCCCGACACCATGATGTATCTGCTCGAACGCCTCAACGCGCACACGCTCGCAACGGTCCCGGCGCACATGGTGCGCCATCTCATCCGAACCAAGCGCCTGGGCGAGTCTTTCCTGGACGGCCATCTCATGGTCACCATCGACGCCACGGGCATCTTCTCATCGAACGAGCGCCACTGCCCCCACTGCCTCACCCAGCGCCGCGACGACGGCACCGTCACCTACATGCACCATATGCTCGAGGCCAAGGTCGTATCCAGACGGGGCATGGCCCTGTCGCTGCTCAGCGAACCGATCGACAATCCCAAAGGCGGCGCCTACGACAAGCAGGACTGCGAACTCAAAGCCTTCAAACGGCTCGCGCAGCGGCTCAAAGAACTCTTTCCGAGACAGAGAATCGTCCTGCTCGTCGACGCCGAGTACGCCGGCGCGCCGTTTTTTGCCATCTGCCAACGCAACGGCTGGCGCTTCATCTGCACCTTCAAGCGCGGCAGCATACCCACGCTCTTTGACGAAGCCCTGACGTTGCTCAAACTGCAACCGGACAACACCCTCTCGCGCACCCACGACGGCGTATGCAAGACCTGGCGATGGCTCGACCACCTGCCCTACCAGCAGGGCAAACACGAGTTCACGCTCGGCTTCTTCGACTATCGCGAAAGCCACGGCGACCAGCAGCGCTACTTCGCCTGGCTGACCAACTTCACCCCCAGCGACCGCACCGTCAAATCACTGACCAAAGGAGGACGACTACGATGGAAAATTGAAAACGAAGGATTCAACCAGCAAAAAAACGGCTACAGCATGGAGCACTTCTGCGACTGCTCGAACATCAACGCCCTGACCAATCTCTACCTGTTGCTCCAGATCGCCCATATGCTCATGCAGCTGCTCGCCCGGAGCACGCTCGCCACCGAGCACGAAACGCTCGCCTTCCTCGCGTACCTACTGCTGGAATCGCTCAGGAACGCGCCGCTGCCTGAGTACCTCTTCGCTCCAGCGCCGCCGCGAATCCAGATACGCTTCGCGCCGCCATGACCTCGCGCAGTCCGGAAGCTCCTTCGCTGTAGCCGTTACATCTTAATAGTACCACCCATCACACCACGCCACAACTGTCTCTGCTGTCACCTCCAACACCTTTTCATTCTACCTCCACTGAAATCTCGTCCCTGATTCTGCGCTGCTG
>Ga0180437_10002909_pt1 | contig 26334 bp, 29 predicted proteins | sample SS_ome_4_FD_132410 | JGI IMG/M metagenome (GOLD analysis project Ga0180437, IMG submission 132410) | Hypersaline lake sediment archaeal communities from the Salton Sea, California, USA - SS_3_D_1 metaG | ecosystem: Environmental > Aquatic > Non-marine Saline and Alkaline > Hypersaline >... | reverse complement strand
TGCCATGCTCGTCGATACCTCCACCGGCTACCTACTGGAGAAAGCATGGAAGGGAGGGCCGGTAGATTATAAACGCCTAGCAGGTATGCTCGCGTCGACCATGATGAGCTCCGAAAGAAAAGTGACGGCGCCTCTGCTCGAAAAACACCTCAAGAAAGAAGTGGGCAAGCTCAAAAACATCACGCCCGAAGCCTGGAAAAAGGCTATGGACAACGTGACGAAGAAGGTGGTCGATAAACTGTCCGTGCAGAAAATCACAGACGCTTGGAAACCAAGGATGCAAGTCACCTTGGAGAACACGGCTACAGGCACGAAGACAGCGCTTAAAGATACCTTCGGAATAGACTTGAGAACGTCGCTGAGCATGGAGGAGTCGAAGGCTATAAGCACTTTGACCCAACACCAAGGCTGGCACTTGAAAGACAATATGGGCAAACGGTCGGCGGCCCTTACTAAAAAAGGTCTGCGAATTATCGAGAACGGTATGAAGCAGGGACTCGCACAGCAGACCATAGCACGCGACCTGCAAAAACTCCCCGGACTATGGGATCAGTACGGAGTCAACTACGCCCGCGCAGCAGCAAGCACGGCAGTGAACAGAGCAAGGACGTACGCAGAAGTAACCGGATACACCGAGGCCGGAATAGAGCTATTGGAAGTGCAGGCCGTGCTCGATGAGAGAACAACAGACCAATGCCGGTACATGGATGGCAAGATTATCGAAGTGCGTAAGGCGGAAGGAAACATCTACCGCGCTATGTCAGCCAGCCCCGGCACTATACAACAAGCAGCTCCCTTCCTGAGAACGTGGCGCGAAGAAGGTATGCAACCAGGCAGGTACTACATCGGGCCCGAAGGAGGTAGCGCGATTGGTATGATCACACGCTCCGGGGTGGGAGCGGCAGACGACAGAGGGGAATACAAAACATTCGTCCCCGATTCTCAACTGCCGGAAGTAGCCAACATAGGACCGCCACCGTACCACCACCAATGCCGGTCCTACACCGTGCCGCGTATGTCCTCGGTAGCAGTCCCCTCCGGCTACTCGGCCCAAGCAGACCCCGGACCAGTGACCCCGCCAACAAAGGCGCCGCCTAAGAAACCGCTGCCGTCCGTAGCTAAACCCAAAGACGCACAGCCCGGTCTCTTCCCAACTACCACGCCAGCTAAAGCCAAGGCTAAACCTACCCTGTCTCAAAGGCCGTTGAGCTTGGTGAAGAACCCAACCGAGGGCAGCCCTACGAAGATCGGCAAGCCCACTGCCAAGTTGAAGACTCCGCCACCACCAAAGGAAGTAGTACGCCCGCCTAAGACGAAACCGATGAAACTGCCTAGCCTGAAAGCAGCCCACGGTAAACCGGGACTGGCGAAAGAGCTGGAACAGCAATACTACAAAATACCAAAAAGCAAAAAGGGGCCGGACCTGTTCAAGATCGCGGATCCCATCTACAAAGATCCCGATGTGAAAGAGTTCGTGAGACAGTGGGAGGAGTTGAGCAAGAAAGAGTTCTATTCGGTTACGTCCGACGCGGAGCTGAGTAAAGCTACACGTACTACAATAGATAGAGTGATTAGCACATGGGACGAGACGAGCGGTGATAACTCACCCAACGCCCTCCTGCTGCAACACGCGGCAAGGCTGGAGTTCGACCTGGCAAAGGCAGACGTGGCTCGCCTCAACATGAAGCTGCCTATGATTAATCGCAGCTTCGATGAGGCAGCAGTAAGAGGCGCACGTAAGACGCTGCGCTCCATGTATAACCATACCCAGGAAGTTTTGAAGGAGAAGGGAATAAAAAGCGTTAAGGTGTTTAGAGGAATGAAGTACAACAAGGGCCGGTACAACAAAGCGTTGGGCGCTGGGCAAAGATTCGACGGCAAGTACTACTCCGAAACCATCTCCGAACAGCCGTTGATCTCCACGTCGCACGACGGCACTACCGCTATGAATTTCGCACTCGATACCAGCGACTACCACAGAGCATCCAAGATAACGTTCCAAGAAGTGCCAAGGGAAAGAGTCTTCTCGTTGCACTCTACAGGCCTTGGCTTAGCGGACGAGTACGAGGTGGTCGTATTAGGAGGCACAGACACAGTGAGCGCAGCAGGAATAAGCAGATCAAACCTGGACGCTTTCATCGACTCTCCCGTAGAGAAGGGAGCAGAGCTTGGAAGGTTACTAGCAGGTGAGTAGAGTAGTACCAGATCTCGGCACAGAACCGGAGAACGCAGAATGGCTGCGTACCAAGTGGACCGTGCCACCCTATAGATCGAAAGAGTTCGGCGAGTGGATGAACGAGAGAGGCATTACGCTGGAAGTATTCCAGACGTGGCCTATGTACAACAACGCCCTTCGCTCCGGCCTGATAAAAGAAGAACGGTGGACTGGTAAAGAAGTGAAGTGGTACAGAACAGGCCTCCGACCTGGTGTGAAATTCGAAGAGCAGGTGGAGCGAAGGATTGCCGACGCGCTCGGAGAGGTGGCGTCGCTGGTAAAAGAAAGAAGCGAATCGCTGAGGAGACAACTGCGTAGAGACGAGGTGGGAGCCATCGTCATCGAGACAGCAAGCCAATACAACGACGAGCCGGTACTGCCACGCCTCACATTCGCCAAGCCGGATACGAACGGACTTAAAAATGTCAGCAAGGTGAACAACAAAGACCATGAGGCGGCGTTGGGTACGGTCGGGTGGATTCTGATTAAGGCTATGAGCAAAGAAGAGTTCCCACCACTCCATTACGCCAACGTGAGAGAACCGGAGTACCTGCCGGAACGGAGGCTGATACTAACGCCCACAAAGAGCGACTTGAGCACGCTCCGCTGGGCGGTGCAACTGTACGTAGACACGCTGGGGAAAAATATGGACGCCGCCAAATTGGTGAGAAGACAAATGGCACTGCCTCACCAGCCACGTAGGATAACACCGGCCATAATGGCCTACCCAGGACCGTGGATAGACTGGTACGACGGAGCGGTGAAGGAAACGAGCTACGATAAAGAAGCAACATTGTTGACGGCCAGCATAGCTAAACGAACGGTGCCCACTAGAAAATACGAGATCGGGTTGGCATACGAATTGGCGCCCAACCAGGTAGGCCTCTACATGGCTATGGTGAGAGGGCAGTTTATAGAGGTAGACAATGGTCAATAAGATCTACACTACACCTATATACGAAAATGGTGGTGGAGATCACGTAGGTGACTTTAAGTGGTCGGGTACGTTGTATAAAGGCAACGGCTACATGGCCCCACTGGATGAGAAGTACGACACGAGAATCAAACAGGCAAGGTCGATTGCGCGTAGCCGTACCGACCTGCTGAGAGTATGGTTCCATTCGCTGGGAGAACGAAGCAAGGTAAAAGGGTGGAACGGTTTTGAGGGAACTTACGGAGCACTGCGACTCTGCCTCCCGGCGGTAGGGCTGCGACTCGGCCCACCGCCTCAAGAGGCAATGGAGGATTGGAGTAAGTAACTAGCTAGGTAAAGCGACGCCGAAAGCGTGAGCGATTCTAAATAACGGAGGTAAAGTTATGGACGAGAAGAAGAAGCAAGGCGAGCAGGTAATAAAGAGCACGGATGAGGATTTCTCCTGGCCCAGCGATATGAACAAGGCGGAGGAGAAAGAAGAGAAGGTTGTGCCAGGCGGTATGTCATCGCCAAGGCCGCCTCAAAAGACATGCCCGTTCTGCGGCGGGCGCTTCGTGGGAAACCCAGACACATGCCCACATTGCGGTCGCTCCTTATTAGAAGCTTCCGTGGGGAAGAACGAAGAAGGCGACAAAGAAGAAGAAAAGAAAGAAGAAGAACCACCAGCTAAAGACGAAGGTGAAAGCGAAGCAGGCGGAGAGGGAGGAAGCGACGACGGCAAGGGGAATGAAGAAGGTGGAGATGGAGAAGGAGAGAAGGAAACTGCGACAGCGGGAGAGGAGGAGCAAGGCGAAAAAAAGGAGGACGACTTCGTGTGGCCCTCCGACCTCAACGCAAAAGAAGAAGACGAGGACAAGGACAAAATAGACTGGGGTAAAGATCCAGAACCCAAGTAGAGGAGAGTAAAATGAATATCTCCGCTCTGCCCGCTAGGGCACTATACGTAGCTGGTACGCACGGCGACAAGATCGCCAAGGGCATGGAGACGTGCGTGGTCGTGCCAGCAGCAGAAGACGTGGCTGGCCACTCGCTCCTGGTTGGACCGGAAGAAGTACTGGGCACCGTGGAGCTGGGCGAGCCGGAAGCAGTCACCATAAAGCAACTGGCCAAGAGACAAGAAGAACACGGACTGTCGCACGACGAGCGACGAGCACAGTGGCCTTCTGTAAGGAAGTTCTCGCTGTACCCGGTAATCGTTGTGGAACTGTTCGATAAACCACGACCGCTGGATGAAAGCATCTACGGCTCTACCAGGATGATAGAAAAATTCGACTGGTCGGGAGTGGCGATGGATAGCATGGAACTGAACGAACATACAGCTAAACGCCTCTCCATTCTCAAGGTGGCACTGGCATGGACCAGCGATACCCTACCAGGCTATGCAAAGGAAATAGACTCGCTGGCTCCTACACTTGCAGCAGGTTGCAGGAGTTTGGCTGAAAAGACAGAGGAGCTGGCCTATAGCCTGGACGGCATGGAGATAGAGAAGTGCGACCTGGCAAAGGAAAGCTCCAACCCGCTCGACGTGATCGACGCGCTGGTAGCAGCACTGAGCCAACGCCCCGCCGACCTGCCACGCGACTTGGAGAAGTCGTGGCGGGAACTGAGCGATGAGGCGTCGGCTCTGCAAGTGAAAGCCACGTGGGCACTGAAGCACTACGACGAAGACTTCCAAGGGCCGGAGGATGGCGGAGGAGAGTTGAGCGACGCCGACCTGCGAGACGCCATCTACGAAGAAGCAGCAGAGGCCTGCTGGCAGTCGGAAGAGGAATCAGAAGGTGAAATAGAATGAGCGAGAGTGAAGCGAACGAGCTGACAAAGTTAGAGCAAGAGCATACGCAAATAGTGCGAGCTATGATCAAAGCCATAGGCGATGATCCAGATCGAGAGGGGCTCAAAGATACTCCAGCGAGAGTAGTGAGATCGTGGAGGAGATTGTTCCAAGGCTACAAGGTCGATGCTCAAAAAATACTGCAACGCGATTTCGAATCGGACGGCTACGACCAAATGATTCTCATGGGCCCAATCGAGTTCTGGTCGTTCTGCGAACATCACATCTTGCCGTTCAGCGGTACGGCCACGGTCGCCTACATACCCAACGGCAACGGCCGGGTGGTGGGAGCAAGTAAATTGGCAAGGGTGGTGGAGGCATACTCCAGAAGACTTCAACTCCAAGAGAGGCTGACAAAACAAATAGCCGAAGCCATACAAGAAGCCATAGCGCCGCTGGGCGTAGCGGTGGTGGTAAAAGCCCGCCACCTCTGTTTCGCAGCGCGAGGAGTTGAGAAAAACGGGGCCGGGCTCGTCACCTCCTATATGCAAGGTGCCCTGCGCCACGACGTGGCAGCACGAGCAGAAGCGCTAAGACTGATGGAGATGGATCTTGGAGGTGAGCGATGAAGATCGTAGCGGTAGTAAGCGGAGGACTGGACTCAACCACCTTGCTGTACCACCTCAAAGAAGCAGGACACGGCCTGCTCGCTATCTCCTTCGATTACGGACAGCGCCATAGCTGCGAATTGGAAAAAGCCAAAGAGGTGTGCCAGCTCATAAAAGTACCGCACCGAGTAGCGGACGTGAGTAGCATAGGACCTATCATCGCAGGGAATAGCGCACTGCTCAACGATGCAGTAGAGGTGCCGGACGGACATTACGAGTCGGAGAACATGAAGGTCACTGTTGTGCCTAATCGCAATATGATTATGCTCTCCATCGCCGCAGGCTACGCCATAGCCAACAAGTGCAACGCCCTCGCATACGCAGCGCACAAAGGCGACCACGCCATCTACCCCGACTGTCGAGAGGAGTTTATCGCAGCCATGCGACAAGCCCTATGGCTATGCGACTGGAGCTGCATGGAGCTATCGGCTCCGTTCTCGGGTATGTCGAAAACAGAAATAGTGAAACGAGGAGCAGAGTTAAAGGTGCCCTTCGAAAAGACGTGGAGCTGCTACCGTGGAGGTGGCAAGCTGCACTGCGGCACATGCGGTACTTGCACGGAGCGTAAGGAAGCGTTCAGAGACGCTGGCGTGAAAGACCCAACGGAGTACGAAAAATGAAAATCGATTGTGCGGAGTTAATCAGCGGTGCAGTAGGAGCTTCCTACGCCCACGAGTACGATGCGTGGCTGGCCTTCTTTCGCCTATTAGGTTACGCGACGAACACTATAGAGTGCGAGAACGTTCCGTCATGCTGGTCGCCGTTCGTGCAGTACCTTGGACACAAGGTGCTCTCAGTTGCCGAAGTGCACCAGCCGGGGTGGGAGGCTGGCAATATGGATTGGCCCGCAGCCTACGCCGAGGCGGATGACAAGCGCCGAGTGCTGGAGGTTTCATCGACGTGCAGGCCGGAGCTGGTACACGCACTCTACCTGGCAGACACCGAATGGCCATGCTCGTTGAGAGTGAGATGGAGTAAGAAGCAAGCCTTCCCGGTAACGTGCAATGGTTCGTTCTTCCGACCGGAGGTGCTGGCGTTCAGAGAGAAGCTCAACGACTACGTGCCACCAGGCAACCTGGCTATCATCTCACCATGCTCCGCGGAGAAACCGTACCCATCGGCGCTGCACAAAGCTATCCTCAACATAATGCCGAAAGGATGGCACCTGATAATAGCCACGGGCGTGCTGGGGCTGGCACCGCAAGAGCTATGGGAGTATATGCCGCACTACGATTCGGGAGTACCCTACATCGAGCGAGTGGTGGATGCCGTGTCGTGGTACTTCACCAAACATCGCTATGATTCCGTAGTAGTGTACTCCGACTTCTACGCATACGGTGTGCGGCGGGGGATGGACCTCGTGCCGCAAGAAGCTAAACCAAAAATAAAATGGGTGCTTGGTAATCACTACCGCGACACCTATGAGAACCTTCTGCTCACTGAGCACCTGCACGCATTGGAACGTGCTGTCAATGAGCTGGACAAAGAACGGGAGTAGCCAATGAAGTGGTACTACGCTTTAAACGAGCCTAGGGATATTCAATACCTCCGGCCTATGGTTTCGCATATGCTGATCTCGTACGCGAATATCATCAAAGGAAAGATGCACGTAAAGCACCTCGACAAGCTGAAGAGGCAAGACGGCGTTTCGCTCATGCTGGACTCGGGCGCCTTCACTAACTTCAAAGCGCCTGGCACGGTGGTGTTGAAAGATTACCTCAAGTTCCTGTCCGACCATAAGGGCCTGTTCGACGAGTACGTGGTGCTAGACGATCTTAGAAACAGAGGGGTAACGCTGCGTAACTACGAAACGATGAAGGGCAAAGGGTTCAACCCCATCCTCGTCGACCATATGTGGTACAAGTTTACCAATAAGCTGGACCCCGTGTACCGGTCGGGAGATAAGATCTGCTGGGCAGGCTTGCTCACTGGAGCCAGCCCTAACAACCCACTGGCCATCGCGCCAAGCGGCTCAAAGGTTAACGACAAGCTGCCCTACGACAAGCTGCGACAATTGTACAGGCAGATAATCAGGGACCGCCTGGCTCAACGCGCAGAGCTTGCCTACCTCGTGCCGAAAACGAAGATCCACCTGTTGGGCGTGGCAGCTAACCGCCTGCGATACTATTTACGCTACTGGGACATCATCGATTCCGTCGACTCCGCTTCGTACGCCGTTGGGCCAAGGGCGTTCGGACGGGTGATGTGGGTTACGAAAGATCCAGACGGCTGGCCGCGTATGCACGGTGGGCCGTGGAGGGGAATGTCGCAAGAGGTAAGAGGTAGATTCAACAGGCGTAAGCTGGACCCGAGCGGGTGGGAAGGAAGGCTCAAGTTCTGTATTCGAGAGTCGCTAGATTTCCAAAAGGCCTTCGACGCCCGATACCAACAGGCAAAGGCAAAGAAGGAAGACTTAACTCAACTGGCAAAGGCGGATGAGCCGTACGAGGTACAAACAGAGACGAAGATGGCGATAGACGAGATTAACCCAAGGTCGTTAAGGCCCATTGACGACCAGGAGCTGCTATCGCTACACCACCGTATGCACCAACTGCACGGCGCTAACTTTGCTGGCAATGATAAACTGAGCGTGGGCGAGCTGAATAGAGAGGCACTGCTCAACGCCTATGTGTTCATCATCGACGAAATGACCCTGCGAGGAATGAACGTTAGCCACGATAACGACTTGTGGAGGGAGTCGGAAGACATGCGTAACGCCAAGCGAGCAGCGGCTGTAATACGACCGTCCGCCGATGGCGCAGAGCTGCCGGAGATTTTAATGGACGACGTGCTCAAGCACTTCGAGTCGTTCAAGATTCGCATGCCGTTCTTATACATGGTGGGCGGGTTGCCCAATCGAGGGAAGACGAACAACGATATAGACCTCCTGGTAAAAGGCCCGATTAGCGATGAGCTAAAGCACGTCCTGCACTTCAGGCTTGGACGTATGCTGCCGCCCGACCTCTCTAAACGACTATCATTAATGGACGACCACTTGGGAGGACCGTTCACCAACCACATAGAGCTTGCAGATCTCGTTGTGCAATTCAGGCCGAAGTACGAGATCAAGCAGATGGCAGTCGCCAAGCAGGACGACCCATTAATGGACTGGCCTAAGAAAGAAGGCAAGCTGGAATCAGTTGTGCAGTACCACTTCAGAGGGAAGTCGTTGCACATGGACTTGCGAATGAAAATCGACGGCTACTTGGTAGGCTGGACCATGGCTAACCAAAGAGAAGGACGAGTGCCGGACGTGAACACGGTGGAGCAGGCGAGGATGATAGCCGACGAGTTCTCACCGGATGGTAGCCGGTACACCAAGCCATTCATCGCACCGGCAAGGCTGGCGTGCTACCCGAAAAGCAGGCAGCCGCTCGCCTGGCTGGATATGGACAATAAAGTGTTCGAGCCTGGTACGGTGGGAGGCACCAGGGAGGAAGCAGGCGTAATGGTGGTAGCCGATAGGCCCAAGGTGGAGTGGGGTATTCAGAAGCCATACTTCCACGAGCAGTTCTTCACCAACGGCAAGGCGCTCAACGGGGTGATGTACTTCCGCCAACTGTCAGGAGCGAAGGAAGCAGCGGAGAACGAGCAGGACGACGAAGGGCACCCGGCATCAGACCGCTTCTTCTGGACGTGCATGGTTTCTAAATCGGCTCTGCCCTCCGTGCTCAAGCCCCACGCCGTACAGCGAGGAACCATGCCACCTCAAGGAAGGTCGGCCATACCGAGCACGTTGGAAGAAGCAACGCCCAAGCAATTCCGCTACTGGGAAATGAACGGTAGAGAAGCGCAAGAGGCACGCGACGCATTGGTAAAGGAGAAGTTTTTTACGGAGGAGAACGTTAAAATAGTCAACGGCGAGTTCCGCAGAGTTATACAGAAGATGTACCTCTACGTTCCCCCTAAAGACGTTACTAAAAAACTCAGCCCAGCGGATCAGGCAGATCTCGAAAGGGAGAACGCCTTGATCGCGGAGAACAAAAAGAAACCAGAAGCGACCAAGCCGCATAAGTTTCAGGCTGCAAAATGGACACACCCCAACGGACATCCACGCTGCATAATCTGTGGAGATGAGGAGCGGGTAGGAGGGTGGTGTAACAAACGAGTTGGCAAGGCCGAGCGCAAGTTCGTGCTCTCCTGGCAGTGGTGGAAAGGACCGGCGTCGGTCCGTAACGCCCCGAGCCGTCAGATCTGGCACCTGGCTATCGACGACACCAAGGGCCTGCTCGATTACAGGTTGCAACACGACCCGCTCTCCGGCGAGGAGGCTATCACGGCCCACCTGGTCCGCGTCAAAGGCAAGGCTCTACTGACATTGGACGGAGCCGTGGAACCGGGTGAGATGTACGACGGGGACGTCCTCAACGATACCAAAGCCACACCCTCTCAAGTAGCTATCATCGACAGCGGCAAGGTAGAGGTGGAGGAGATGGATGCCGGTCGATTGCACCTACGCTTCGGCGGTAAGAAATTGACGGGCAGCTACACGCTAGAGGCAGAGGAGAAAGACTCCCCGATCTGGGTTCTGGCAATTAATAAGGAAGTAACTACGTCCAAGGCCGACGACGACCCGTGGCTGGCAGGAGACGTTACGCTCATCGACGTGGAGTATCCGACCGAGGAAGAAGTGGATAAGGCAGTGCCCGTCGAAGACGGAGTGCAGATCTGGGATCCAGAAAAGAAAGATCCAGACACGGACAGAACGGAGCTACGCCCGTTGGCAATATTCAAACCGATGAAGCCGACTAAGCTATTGGACGATGCCAACGTGGCAATGGAAGAGTTCGGCAAGCCGGAGTACCTGGAGCAAGGCGTAGGCGTGGAGGGAAAGTGGAATGGCTTTAGGTTCGTGGTTGAGAAAAAAGGTGATCGATTGCTATCGTTCACCGACGATGAGAAACGCGACCTCCTACCCCTCCTGCCCTACGTAACGGCAGAGCTTAAAAAGATTCCAGGCGATTGGATAATCGACACGGAATTTATGGCGATAAACGAAGCTGGAGACTTCATGCCACGCCGCGACTTGGCTATGTTCAGAGGCAAGGAGAAACAGGACGATTCCAACGTGCGGTTAATGGTACACGACATACTGTACTACCAAGGCCATAACCTTCTCGCCGAGTCGTTCGTAGCACGCCGAAAGGTACTGGAGGATAACTTCTTCGGAGGCGCCAAAGGCAAGCGTCAGCCACTAGTTCTATCCGAGGTCAAAATGGTGGGCGACGTAGACGAAATGAGAAGCGCTATGAGCTGGGCGAGGAAGCTGCCGGGCTCGGAAGGGGTAATGCTCAAGCTCGCTTCCTCTACCTATTCGCTGGGCGGGCAAACGTCTTCGTGGGGTAAGCTCAAAGAGGTACAGGAAATACGGGCCATCGTCTACGACCGCCACCCGGTAAAGGGAACCAGTGGAGTATACAACTTCCACTGCGCCATAGGCCCCATACCAGAGAGCGAAAAAGACAAGTGGAAAGAGGTGGTGGAGATCAACGGCAAGCTCTATACGCCTATTGGCAAAACGTTTAGCGCTAAATTGGACGCCAAGCCAGGCGACGTGCTGCGAGTAGAGTCGACGGAGTTGCTGGTGGATAAGACACCGGGTAGGCAGCAATTTATACACTGGTTCACCCCCACTGTGATCGACAAGACCAACGAACGGCCCATGACGACAGAAGAGGTAGCCGGAAAAGCCCACCCGTGGGAAATAAAGAAGTGCCTGGAGTCCATCCTCTGCGACATTACAAAACGCGGTGAAGAATCAGTCCTGCCGATAGTCAAAACGCAAGAAGAACGCTTCGTCTACGGCATAGTGCTGGAACCGGAAACGGTCGATGCTCAAAACGACATCTACAGCAAGGAAGAGATTAGAAACGTCTGCCACAAGTTTATGGAAGAGTTCGGCGGTGTTGGCTTGATGCACCGATACATCGTGAGCGGCAAAGTCAAAATACTCGAGAACTACGTTGCACCATGCGATTTGACAATTGACGGTACACGGATTAAAGCTGGCACATGGCTAATGGCTGTTCGAATCATCGACGACGGGTTGTGGAAGGCCGTGAAAGAAGGCAAACTGACAGGCTTCTCAATCGGCGGCTCGGCCCGCCGGGTTGCCGCTTGAAAATTGCGGAGTTTGACATCCGCCTAATTTACAGTTCAGAATTGATGGAAGATGACGACGGGCAATAAAACTATGGGCCTATTCGACGAAGAGGTAAAAGGCGATAAGCCAAGGCGACTTGTGGACATGATAGTCCAAGAGGTCAGCCTAGTTGATCACCCGGCAAATAAACGTCGCTTCCTAGTTGTGAAGAGGAGGAATAAAATGGACCTAAATACAGGCCAAGAAGTCGTAACGGACGAGAACGGAGAACTGACGGTAACTGAAGAGTCGTCCGAAAGCAAGACACAAAAGGCTCTGCCTGCTATCGCCACACCGGTAAAGCAAGCCGTGGTGAAGATCGCAAAGGAGGCAGAAGGAAAACTGACCAACGCGATCAAACAGGTGGAGGGAGCTCCCGAGGCGGACGAGAAATCAAACTCGCTTCCGAAAGAAGTCTCCGGCCTGTTCGCAGCTATAGCGAATACCCTCAACTCCATTGGGGAGAAGTTCCCAGGGGAAACGAGTAAGGCCATCGAGCTGCCCAAGCCTGTTGCCGAAGCCGTAAAACGCATAACGGTCGAAGCGCAAGAGCGATTAATGAGCGTGGTCAACGCTCTCAAAGATGCCAAAACAACCGAAGATCAAACCCCCACGCCCCTTCCGAAAAATCTAGCAGCGGAGATCAACTCCATCGTAGCCCTGTTAAGCTCCATCGGAGAGAAGTACCCCACACCTAAATCCAAAGCAGACGAGAACGCAGAAGCAGGTGAAGAGAAGAAACCAGCGGAGGGTGAGGGGAAACCCGAGGGCGAGGAAGCGGCAGACAGCGAGGGGGAGAAAAAAGAAGAGGGCGATGGTGAGGAAGTCACCAAGTCCACAGTCAACATGGACGAGTTGAAGTCGGACCTCATCTCCGGCCTCAAAGACGCACTGCTGAAAGAAGTAGGCAGCACGTTGAAGGACCAGGTAGACCCGCTCAAAAAAGAGTTGAAAAAGCAAGGCGACCGGTTGGTTAAATTGGAGAAGGCTGAGGGTATGCCGAACTCCGAGTTGCCGGAAGAGATCAGAAGCGAGCCAGCCGAGATCTCTTGGCCGCCTGATATGAACGATGCGCGTTTCGACAGGAGCGCGGTTGGCAAAAACGATCCCCATTTTTGGGAAGACTAGGAAAACAATAGGAGGTTATCATGGGTCTCACGTCAAATCGCGTGATTCTGGAGAAGGCCGACATGGCCCTTTCGGACCTGACCAGCGGCGGTCTCTTACTGCCCGCACAGGCCGCGAAATTCATCCGACTGCTTATTAAGGAATCTGTCATCATGCAGCATGCGACAGTCGTTCCAATGCGGTCACAAAAACAGCTGATCGAGAAGATTCGTTTTGGCTCCCGCGTGCTACGCGCTGGCTCCGAAGGGGTCGCGCTGCCAGAAGCCGACCGGACCAAACCCGATCTCTCCAAGGTCGAGCTGGACGCCAAGCTGTTCAAGGCCGAAGTGCGTATAAGTGACGAGGTGCTGGAGGATAGCATCGAGCGTGGCCAGCTCAAGCAGACCATAATGGCCATCCTCGGAGAAGCTATCGCAAGGGACATGGAGGAAGTCATCATCAACGGTGACACCACCTCAACCGACCTGTTCCTCAAGCAGTTGGACGGACTATTCGTGCAAGCCACCTCCAACACTTCCAACGCAACTGATAGCCCATTGGACAAGGACATTCTGAAGGCTATCATCAAAACCATGCCCTCCGAGTACCTGCGGGATCGCAACAAGATGAAGTTCTTGACTTCTATCGACGCGGAGACGGACTGGAGAGACAGCATCGCAGAGCGCGAGACATCGCTAGGCGACGACTGGCTCATCAAACCGGGCACCGTACCCTACGCAGGAGTACCAGTCGTACCCGTACCCATGTTCCCGGAGAACATCGGTACAGGCAACCACTGCACCAACGTGTTGCTGACAGACCCGAAGAACATCCACGTTGGAATCTGGCGCCAGATCAAAATCGAATCCGACAGGGATATCTCGGCTGGCGTGCTGCGCATCGTGGCCACATTGCGATTCGACGTGAAGTACGCCGAAGAGACGGCAGTGGTGAAGGGTTACAACGTCAAGGTTATCTAAGTAGCCTTGGCAGATGAAATTGAACTCGTATGGCGTTGCTCGCTTGAGCAACGCTATATCGAATACAGAGGAGAAAGACGATGGCTTTAGGAGCAATTACACTCAATGACCGAGCGGGCGACGTGGCGAGCGCACCGCTGAGAGCGGACATCATTTCATTCGCGGGCGACACCAGCTATCCACTCGGTGGCTCGCTTGGGTTAGAAGCCGCCCTCGCAGCAGAACTGGGAGTTACACCCACCATTCTCGCGGTGCTGCCGCAGGACTGTGGGCAGTACGTTCCGGCGTGGGACTTCGCCAACAAGAAATTGAAGGTCCTGGACGGTGGACATGCTACTTGGGATGAGGTAGCCGACACCACCCCGCTGAATAGCACCACGTTCAACGTGCTGGTCATCAGCATATAGCAGCAATAAGGCTGCCGAGTTAGAGGTAATCCCGCTCCGCTATTGAGCGGGGCGGACCGCACTCTGGAAGGGAGGCGATCATGGAACAGATGCTAGTAAGGCTTAAACCGTACGACCCGGCAAAGGGGCACGTCAAAAGACGCTACTCGCAGCCGGGTTGGCGATTCGACGAGGGGAGAGGTTGGTACAAGGTTCCAGCCGACGTCGCAGAGCAACTCCGTGAAGTAAGGCAAGTCGAAAACAGACCCTACTCTCCGCCGGCGTTCGATGTCTGCACAAAAGAAGAAGCACTAGAGCTGGAACGCAGGGAGAAAATAGACGCGAGGCGCAAACGCGGTGCGAACGATGCCCTCTCAGTCGAGGAGGCCGAGAACGGGTTGATCGGAGAATTGGTATCCGATGATGAAGACCTAGACCTGGATCCGCCAGTTCCAAGGCGCACAGCTACGCTGACAACAGCAGACATACCAAAGCCGACACCGACACCGAGGAAGAAACAAACTTCACCAGTCAAGGCAGAGCCAAAAAAGAAACCCGCCACCAAGACAGGTGGGCGAGCCAAGACACGAAAGAAGTGATCGAATGCCCACCACTGCCGGTCACTTCCGCCGCCTCATAGAAGCGGCGTTCCTAAGCGTTGAACCGGCAGTCGTCCACGTCGACGACGAACAGTGGGTTGAGGTATTCGGGCCAAGGCTTTATATCAATGGCGGGGTAGAGCTCCGCATTAGACCCGACGCCCTATCGCAAGCGCTGGAGGGTATGGACGATGACGACGACTGCACGGACGAAACGCTGCTGCCGTTTGCCATCTACGATAGGTATCACCCCTGGCCGCTTGCCGTCCTGGTACATGTCAGTACCCTAAAGAGATCATTTATAACGGCCAGCCAGGGACGGGGACCACGCTGCGATAAAAACGAACCGGTATGTGACCATACCAAAGAGGGTTTCTGCGAGTCTTGCTTCTTTACCTTGTGGCAAGGTGCCGCTAGTAAAATAAGAACATCCTATACCAATACGCCCGAGGAAGAGAAGAAACCAAAGGCCAAGGCTACAAATAAGAAACCGGCGAAGAGTAAGACGGAACCGAAGAAGAAGTCGTCAAAGAAAAAGACAAAGGTAAAGAAAGATGAAGATCGAGGGAAATGAAAAGACGAGGCACCGGCTAGTCCTCGCAAAGGACGTCGATCTGTCGAAGGCCAAAAAGGACTGCAAGCTCTGCAATGGCACAGGCATAGACGGACATAGACAGGCAACCAAGGAGGAGCTGGCTGCAGGAGCGCCAGCCCGCATCCCCTCTGTATGCGACTGCGTGATCAACGTGGGAGGAGTGAGGAGGGACTACTTCGTGAAGATGATGGAGAGCATATCCAAGAAGCTGAGGGACGGAACGTTTTCCAGGCACATGGCAAAAGAGATCCTCAAACTTCCCGAGCCCCAAAAGACCATGACTATTAACAGGCTCAGAACAGAGGTGAAGGAAAATCCGCAAAGCCAAACAGACGAAGCCATGCTGGCAACGTTGAGATATATCGAGAGGGAGATATCGGCCAATTGACCAGCGTAGCCAAAGCCGAAACGTGGTACACCGGAGAGTACGTGGTGCTCCCAGATCGAGACGAGCTATCGAGCACGCGCCTGCGCCGTGGGGAAATCCTTAGGCATAGATCAGGACTTACCATTCTATGCTGCCCAGCCTGTGGCTCAATGGGTTACACGCCAGCCAAAGTAGTGGGTAACGACGCCCAGCCATCCCTAGATCGAACTACGACCTGCGGATGCGGACGATGCCGTGCCCGCTATACGATCCAGAAGGGCATGGCCGTTCGCAAGGAAGAAAGGTAAAGTTAATGGACTACGACTACGAACAAGCAGATAACATGGAACAGGACGAGCGCACCAACATGCGCGAGCCCCCTAAGGACTCTGTGCCAATACGGTCCACAAAGGATTTAGGGTTTGCTGCGTTCTGCCGTATGCGTAAGCTAGTATTGCGTAGCGCCAAGAGGGTGAGCAGGAAAGTGTTCGAGTTTAATTTCGAAGATCCCCATTACCGATGGGACGATTTAAAACTGGAGTTCAGCAATTCCGAGAGCGCCGACTTCGATGCTTCGATGAGGCATTTGAAAAAGATGCTGAACAACTAGTATAATTTGAGTTGGGATGGAACTGACTAATCCAATAAGTGTTCACCGAGGCGATGCCAGGTACGAACCAATTAACCCGGAGGTGCAACAGGACCTTCTCGACAATAACACCGACTACATAGTGGTGGGTGATAAGACCGTGGTGCGTAAGGTGGTTCTGGACTATTCGTTCGAGCTTCCCATTGCTGGACGAGCGATAACAGGCAGGTTCACTTTCAACCACGACGGCTCAAATGTCGATTTGGAAAACGCCTACAATTTCATCAAGCCGCTGATAGACGGAGTAGCTTTTTCTGGTGCGATTGTGGGAAATGAAATAAGACTGGTCATAGTGACCAATAGCATAGGCGAAAACCCAACAATCCGGTATAGAAAAACCAGCATTAAGGTTGCCGCGTAAGGAGGAAAGACAATGGCATCACACAATTACAACCAAGAGGGCATTGGCAGCAATGTCGAATTCGGAAAAGATGGTCCGCGAATTAAGGATAACTCCGGTGTCCTTGAGGTACGCAATCAAGCGGATAACGCTCTAGCCCGATTGAAAGCTGCCTCCCCCACAGAGGACAGCGACGTCGTTACCAAAGAATACATGGAGACGCACTCGTCGCTGCGAGTCACCGGACAGATCAACGGCGGTTCACCACCCGCAGCCGGAACGGTGGGACGAGTATTCATCGTGACAACGGCCGGTGGGTCGTACGCCCTGAAGGAACTGTACAGAGATGACGGAACTCAGTGGGTACAGATCACCGTCACCGAGGGTATGCGAATCACCGTCACCGATGATTTGACAGGCGGCACGGACGAATACGACGGCGACCACATCTACGTCTGGGACGAGGACGGTGGAGTGTGGGCAGACGTTGGTCCAGCACCAGCAGTGGCGAAGGTTACTCGAACGGAGCGTCTGACTCTGGACTATACCAACACCGGCAACAACAACTTGGGAGCGGCCCTGCCAGCAAACGCCATTGTGGAAAAGGTAAAGGTGTATGTAAGCCAGATCTTCGACGGTACCTCTCCAGAGTTGAAGATCGGCGATGCGACCGACGACGACCGGCACATGCAGACGAAGGACTCCAAGTTGACAAAAGTCGGGGTGTACTGCGTAGAGACGTACTACCTATACGGGTCATCCACGCAGGTGGTGGCTAACCTGACGATTGGCGGAACGCCAAGCCAGGGGCAGCTATCCGTCTTGCTCAGCTACTCGGTTGCGTAGTGCATGCCTCTACCGGCAATACAGGGTAACTTAGCGGGAACCACCGAGGACCAGTTCACGCTAGGTAGCGAGGGTGAGGACGTTGGCATCTTTCGAGATTCGTCTGGTAGGTTGGCGTTTAAGGACCATCAGGTGGTAGGCGTCCCCACCCTCAGCCAGCTATTAGAGAGCGTACCGGATTTGCCAAGGGATTACATCGCTGCCGACGTGACGGTCAACGTTCCCTTGCATAGGCAATACATCACGTACAACCGTGTCGTACTCGACGGCACGATGGAATGCGATGGGTTAGGAGTGACACTCTAATGGGCAGGTGGGATTTTAAAGAAGAGGCAACGACCCCGCCGCAACCGGCAAGTGGGTACGCCAGCCTCTATGCCAAGTCGGACAAAAAGTGGTACTCTCAAGACGACACAGGCAACGAGGTAGAGCTGGGGGCCGGAGGCGTGCCAGGTGCCCATGCCAGCTCACACGAGAACGGCGGGGCTGACGAACTGAACGTGGGCGGGCTCAACGGCGTCCTCGCCGATCCTCAAACGCCCGCATCCCACGACTCCACTGCACACTCAGGTACTATCGGAACGCACGCCCAATTGTCTAGCGTAGGAGCAGACGACCACCACGCAAAAAATCACCAAGCCACGCACGGGCCTGGCGGAGCAGATGCTTTAAAACTAGATGACCTAGCCGCGCCGGATGACAATACAGATCTGAACGCGAGTACATCCAAGCATGGCCTAATGAAGAAGCTTGGAGGCGGCACGTCGAATTTCTTTAGAGCCGATGGAGATTGGGAAAAGCCTCTGCTCGCTGGTTTGGGTGATGCCAATCTCGCGTCGTTAACAGACTGGGATTATCTGAAATACGACTCCGCTTCTGGCAAGTGGATAAATAAACAGGGCAGAGTACCAGAGCTTGCGTTCTCGCAGCAGTCATCAAACTATTCTCCGAGCTATGCCAACCTCCTGACCGACGGTCCAGTTATCGTTATGGATACGTCCGGTGGAAATAGGACGGTCACTTTGCCCGCCGCCAGTACCTTGCCAGCGGACGGTAGGATTCATCGAGCTTGGATACACCATACGGGTACGGGCAGTAACACGTTGACAGTTGTTTGCAACGGCGAGAATTTTCAGGACGGTCTGGCTTCTCTAAAAGTATTGAAAGGCAAGACGGTACAGCTTGGCGGGTTCAATGCTGGACCTGGAAACCCAGGATGGATGCGTATTAGCGACATGCTAACAACGCTGCAAGTGAGAAGGGCAGCTACATGGGCTTCATCTAATTTTGTATCGCCTAACCCGATCCCCTGGGACTCGCAGGATAGAGAAGACAACGTAGCCGTTTCTGAGTGGGTTTCAGGTTCTAGAATTTATGCTCGATTTCCTAAGGTGTTCGAAGTGAGTTATGTTTTTTCCATCGATAGTAGCGGAGGCCTACCTTGGGTTGTAGAAGCTTGGATCCGCAAGAATGGTACGACCGATATTCTAGGATCGTATTTGAGAACGGGCAATTATTGGGATGAGGATCAAAGTGCAGGCATGCCACCACTAACGGTCCAATTGGAGGCCAACGATTATCTCGAAGTGTTCTTAGACCATTCGAACCTGTCCGGTAGTTTGGTTGAAGCCATGTTGATGATGAAGACTAGGGTGTAAAATGGAGTACCAGTACACGAATATTGAGGAAAGACCGGCGTTGCAAATGATTCTGGACTCGGTGCCTGCTTCGTCTATGTCCAACAAAAATCTGTCTGATATTTCATACCACCCTTCTGAAAAGTGGTTGAAGGTCTGGTTTGACGAAGCTCTTAGTGCCGAAGACAAGGCGAGGCTGGACAACATAGTATCGGCAGCCGTTACAGCAGGTAGCACATGGAGGAAAGAGGTAGGTTCAGAATACTTTGAACTATCTCCCGACGAGAATAAAGGATGGGTGCTACACGGCGGCAGGGTCAAATTCAATAAGCACTTCTCCAGCGTACCAGACGTTACCATAACTGCGGCGGCCGGTGACGGAACGTTCGATCTCACAATACGCAGAGTGACAGAAACTTTTTTCGACTTCTCGGTTAGGGCCAAAGTTAGGGGAAGAGGAGCCCTAACCATGATCGAATTTGATTGGGAGGCAGCAGCATGACGCAAGGAATATCACCGTCCGCTTTGTACTGCGATGCACTGGGAGTACACGACTTTCGCGATCCCGAAACGTGGCAACAGAAACCAGCCGAAGGGTGGACAACCAACTACGTAGACGTGGCGGGTATAACATTGTCAGGAAACAACCCCGTCTCGGTACAGGCCAACGCCCACGGTATGTCGACAGGTCACAACGCAAAGTTCTCGGGTGTAGGTGGCACAGAAGAATTGAACGGTAAGGCATTTAAGGTAACGGTAGTGGACACAAATAATTTCACCTTGGACGATACCGACAGTGCGGACTTCACAGCGTGGACCAGTGGCGGCAGTGTATTCTGCAACAACTACGACAGCCGTTACGTAGTAACGCCAAGTCCCGGTATGGCTATAACGATCCCAGAGGTGGAAGTAAAAATTTCCAGCGACGTTAAGATGCACTCGCCTCTCCTGGTGATACAAAGGAAGAAGGACGACACGATTGTGAAGCAAACGACGTACTCTAACCTCGATGCTTTCTTAGACAAGTTCACGTCCTTCCGCGAGCTAACTCTCACCCGGTACACAAACCCAATCGAGTTTCACACCTACGAATTGGACCAGCCCATTACACTTCGCAGTGCAGACACTCCGCAGGGAGCAATCGTGCCTTACCTATATTGCATGGAGTTGCGAATACAAGACGACCAGCCGTACAAGAACAATGGAGGTGAGATAGAGTTCTTAGCAGTTAGGTATAGGGGCGTAGGCTTCTTTATAGATCAGCACTACACCCCTTAAAAAAAAAAGGCCCAGGACACTTGGATGAGAAAGGAAAAGACGGCAGGCTTGGATGAGCAGGCAGATACAAATAGGAGACATTGTTGTAGACCAGTTTCCCGCTCTCGACTTCGACGGCTACTCCAAGGTTAGCGGCCTGGCTGCGTTCACGGCGAGCATATGGAAGGACGGAGTGGTACAGGCCACGCCGGTAACCATTACGGAGATAGGAACAAACGGAGACTATAAGGTCAGCTTTACCCCCGACGCCGCCGGGTTCTGGAGGGTGGAAGTTCTGATCGATTACAATAAGGACATATGGCATAACGAGTGCGAGGTTGGTAACGACCTGGTGGACTTTGGGGCCAGTATGGCCGACAACGATGACGAGGTATTCTTCGGAGTATGGTTGGAGGTAAGAGGGCAGCGTCGCCCTCGCTCGATTCCATGTCGGCAAAAATAATGGACACGGAGGACAACGAGATCGCAGACCTAGGCACCGACGTTACGCCAACGAGCGACGGCGTGTTCAGGTTTACCCACGATGTCTCCGTACTAACAAAGAACGTGCCTTACCTCCTGGCGTTAGAAGCCAAGGAAGGTTCGGTAACGTGGGAAGGCAATGCAGGGTTCGTAAGGGTATGATCATATCTCGCAAGTTCTGGCTGCTTGGACCTAACGTTTCCATCCCAGCGGGTGGGCCGTGGCGCCCAATACCCACGCGAGTTACGGAGATCAAACCAACCCCAACCGCCGTTAAAAATCTAAAGCCGCAGATAGGTTCCATAGCCTTTACTCCAACTCCACCTACCGGCCCGCTCGTGCCGTCCACCACATCGGTTAAGGAGTTGAAACCGGAGCCGCAGTCAGCTAGAAGACTACGGCCTAAGATCTCTAAGATTGAGGAGGAGCCGTAATGTCCACGATGAAAGTACGCTGGCATGTGAACGAGCTGGCCAATGTTATGAGCTTATTCGATGTGCAAAAGGTCTACAGATCCACAGCAGGTGACGAGGGGCCGTGGAACGAGATAACCACGCCAGCCACGCGGGTGCCGTTGGTCGTTGACGTGGAGGATTATCTCTACGACGACACCAGCGGCGACCCTTCTTTCTACTACGCTGTTTCGTATTTCAACAGTACTACTTCTGCCGAATCCGGTCTGAGCGATCCTATGCGTGGCGATGTCTCAGGCTACGTGGGGATAGAGGACATTCGCGACGAAGGCTTTTCAGACTCGGAGCTTCCAGACGAACGCTTGATCTACGGCATAGCCCTAGCCACTTCCACCATTGACCGGATAACAAGAAGATTCTTCGAGCCACGTAATCGAACTTTCTTATTCGACGGAAGGGGCAGCCAGGTAGGAAAGTTCCAACTGCGGATTCCCATAATCGCACTGACCGAAGTGAAGGTAGACGATGCCGTCGTTCCCATCGACACGTTTAAGGTCTACAACCGCCACCTCACGCAAGGACTTACTATGCCCGACGACCGCGACAACCCTATGGTGAGTTACGATCTGGGTTCCGAGTTGGAGATAGAGTACCTGGTAGACATTGCCAGGTTCCTACGAGGTAGGCAGAATATCTCGCTCGCAGGCATCTTTGGCTACACCGAGTTAGGGCCGGACGACGCAGTGGGTGAAACATCACCAGGCAGCCAGGTGCCTTTAAGCTACGGTGAGACACCGCCACTGATTAAGCGTGCAGCCATGTTGCTGACGGTCCGCTACGCTTTTACGACGGCTGATGGAGATGGTGACGATTTCAGCAGGCGGTTAGCCGTCACCAAGGTGAGGACACGCGATCAAGAAATACTGTGGGGAGGTATGCAGGGCAGTATGAGCGGAGACGGAGGAGGCATACCGGGCCTCACCGGAGACACCGAGGTGGATAACATCCTGGCTCTGTATAAGGCCCCGCCTAACTTGGGAGCAATATAATGCTGAGAGGCCGCCTACTCCAACGATTCCTTTGCAGCATACGGCAACTAGACACAGAGGCTACCAGTACCGTCGTGGGAGGAGGCTACGACCCGCTATTGGGTGAGCCAATACCGGTGGCGGACGGAACGCAGACGGGATCGTCATCGCGTAGGGAGAAGGCGGCGGTCGATGTACCGTGCCAAGTGGATCGAAGGGAATGGGGCGAAGATGTGCTGGTAGGCGGCGGTCACGATCCCGAGACGGAGCTAATACTTACTTTCCACTTTAGAGATCTGGAGAGGCTAGGCTTAGTGCATACCTCCGGCGACCTGGAGGGGAAACCAAAGATAGGAGCAAGAGACAGGGTAGAAAGGCTCAAGCGTATGAATGGCAACACGGTAGTTGTCTTTCCTGACCCGCCAGGCATGTACGTGACGGTGGCGGAGCAAGGTGGTTGGGGTATTCGCAGATGGGGATCTCCAAAACGTAACCTGCTCATAGTGAGGTGCCGACCGGAGAGAAGAGGAGAGCACTAATGTTCAGCATGACCATACAGGTACAGGGAGACAGAGCTACGCGACGAGCGTTGAAGTCCGTACCGGACAAACTATCGAAGGGTGTGTCGAGAGCCATGCTGAAAGAAGCTAACTACCTGATGAAGGAGATCCGAACTGGCATTAGAAACCAGGCACCTGGAGGACAACCTTTTAAGAAACTTAGCAAAAGCACTATTCGCAAGCGCAAGATAGTAAGAGGCAGAGCTTCCCGTAAGGCATTAATAGATACAGCCACGCTCCTCAAAAGCGTGAACGTGCATAAGATAACACTAGGAGGAAAGACGGCACAGCTCGTATTCGTGGGTGTGCATCGTAAGGAGAGATCGGCTGACGGCAAGCAGCTATCCAACATTGCAGAACACCACGAGTTCGGCACCAAGCCCTTTACCATACCGGTTACTCCGGCCATGCGATTCTATTGGAACAATGTGTTGTGGGTGGGAGGTGCTGTACAGAATAGGCTAAGTACCAACACCAACGTCCTAAGACACCCGGGCATACCAGCCCGTCCTTACCTGCGTCCAGCGTTTGCCCTGTGGCGCAAGGAAGCGCCGTGGCGCTGGCTAGGCAGTGTGTTTAAAGAAGCTGGGTTGCCACAGTCCACTGTGCAGCAGTTCGGAGCCCTGCTTCTCACAGTCAAGCTAGCTACGACTAAGCTGAAGGGAGGTAAGTAATGGCAGTGCCTACCATCTCCTCCGTGACACCAGCAGCCGGATTGACCAAGGGAGGAAACCTGGTGGTCATAGAGGGAACTAACTTTAGGCTGCCTCCCACTCCGCCGCCGGGAAACACGAGCGGAGAGCCAGCTCAAGTGACTGTAAGTGTGAAGTTCGGTAACGAGGAATCGGCATGGGCCCACGCGATCACGACAGAGAAGATTCATGCCATAGTACCGCCTTGGCCTGGGCCGTGGAGTATCGCTCTTCCCGAAAGCCTCGACGTGCGAGTTGCCAACCTGGACGACGACGGTCTGGAAATTGCGGGGGAAAACGTCACATCCCTCGATGCGTACAGCGTGGACCGTCCATCGCTGCAAGAGGAAACGGATTGGCTTCGAGTCAACAAGGAGCTGATAGCTCATCTTCGTCGTCACCTCTTGACAGAGGTCTGGCTTGGAGCGCAAGGAGACTTTGACGATACGCCCTCCGATGGATTAAACGAGCCAAAAGAAGCAAGGCTTCCAAAATTAATATTGCAAGGACCCGACACCAACGAAGATAGATTATACGCCTTGGAAAGAATGGAAGCCGAAGAAGATTCGGTTTTGGGTCCTGACTATTACACGCGGAGAAAACCTCCAAGAACGGTGATGGCCGTGTACGATGTTACCGGATTCGCCGATACCTCCCGCGCTCTCTTCGCGCTGGGGCAAGCGTTCTCATTGCTGTTCCGCGATCACCAATGGTTAAAAGTTCCTCGTGACCCGTCCGATCCTTCTCGGGGTACGGCGGACTACGAGATCGAAATTCCGTTCGATGGCCAGCCAACCTATGAAACGGCGCCAGAGTTGGACAACTTGCGGACGTTTTCTGCTGTTGTTAGCATAAGAGGCGTGGACATTGACGAAACAGAAGGCCTCGTCATCGAACGCGGTCGTACCGTGGACGAGGTAATAACCTCAATACAGGAGATCGAATAATGACATTTCTAGTCAACAAACGCGGGAAGCCAATTAGCCTGCCGTTTGGCCATGGCGAGATCTGCTCTCGGATTGGTAAGTGCCAGTGTGCCCAGCGTGGTAAGGGTGGAGCAATTCACTTAAACGCAAAAGGCACAAAGGGTTTCTCTCGTCCGGTGCACGATGCCTTCTTGCAGGCTCGGTCTGTGATTAACGCGATCAACGCTGGAGCGATCACAACAACCGATAAAAATCCAGAACCAGAACAAAAGCCAAGGGCCAAAAAAGAAAACGAGCTAAAAGAAGCCAGGCCTGAAACAAGAGAGAAAGACAACAAGCAACGCACTCGGGGCGGGAAGTAAAGGAGGCTCAAGATGGGTGAATACTTAGCAGCCGATGTCTACTCAGTCCGGGAAGCACCTCGCATACCGACTGCTCCGTCCCTACCCACTTCCGTAACAGGAGTGGTGGGAGTGACCGAGCGTGGCCCGATAGCCGTAGCAACGCTTGTCTCCTCGTTCGAGGAGTTCACAAAAATCTTTGGCGGTTTTACCGCCAACGCCGACGCTGCGATTGCTGCCTACGGATTCTTCAAGGAGGGTGGCGCTGTCCTTTGGGTGGTAAGAACTTGCCACTTCACTGACATCACCAACCCCGCCTCTGCTATCGCAACAAAAGCTACGCTAATGTTGAAGACAGCAGGTGGAGGAGCGACAGCAGGGTCGTTGGAGTCGACCAACGCCGGGCCATTCGAACTAGCCGCAGGCGACACGCTCGACATCTCAACCAACGCAGGAGGACCAACCACCGCAACGTTCCTAGCTACACGAGCTAAAGTCGTGGATACTACTACCTATCCTGTCGTCGCAGGTACGGGGGTTCTATCCGTAAAGGTAGACAGGGAGCCGACGGCACAGGATATAACTTTCGCCGGAACGGAAACGACAGCAGACGACGTTGTCGCTACCATAAACGCCCAGCTCGAAAGAGGCCGTGCGCTAGTGGTGGGCGGACAAATACAGCTCGAATCCGACACGCTTGGAACAGGATCCTTCATCCAGGTTACTGCTAACCCAACAGCCAACCCATTGCTTACCTTCCCGACGACGGAGGTGCAGGGGACCGGTAACGTTGAGGACATACGCAACGTAACCGGAGCAGAAGTAAAGACGATTGTCGAAGCAGCCGTCGCCGACGTGGATGTAACCGTCAACCCAGGCGGCACCGTAACGCTGGCGACAGATACAACCGGTTCCACCAAGTGGGTTCGCGTCGAAGCAACCTCCACAGCCGATGGCAAGATCGGGTTGGACAACCTGCAACACACGGGAACAGATGACGCGCCACAGGATACACTCAAGGTGGACGCCAAGACCGAGGGAGAGTACGGCGACTCTGTTTCGATCATAACTTCCCGTGCGACATCCGACACCACAATAGGCGCAACCGATCCAGAGTTCAACTTCCAGGTGTTGAAAGACGGAGTGGTGGAAGAGACGTTTCCGAACGTCAACATGGACAACACTTCCACCGACTTCGTGGAGACGGTGGTGAACCACGCTACCGCTGGCAGTAACTTGGTAGCTGTAACCGACCAGGGAGCAGTGGGAACTCAGAAACCTGACATCGGATCGGCAGAGCCGTACGTCAAAAACTGGGGAGCGATGTCAGGCGGCGACGATGGATTGACGGGCCTGGACGATAACGACTTCCTAGGTAGCGACGCCGGTCCCACTGGC
>Ga0180437_10002908_pt1 | contig 26335 bp, 23 predicted proteins | sample SS_ome_4_FD_132410 | JGI IMG/M metagenome (GOLD analysis project Ga0180437, IMG submission 132410) | Hypersaline lake sediment archaeal communities from the Salton Sea, California, USA - SS_3_D_1 metaG | ecosystem: Environmental > Aquatic > Non-marine Saline and Alkaline > Hypersaline >... | reverse complement strand
AGGACACCAGGGCTGGTTTGCGGTGGTGGATGGCCGCGGGCGTATGCGGAGCGGGATCAAGGAATTCGAGGGCTGGCCAGGCTGGTACATCCTGCACCTGGTCTCGCACGGCGTGCCGCCTGACTATCTGGCCTATCTCCAGCGGCAAGGAATCCCCTACTTGATAGCGGGCCAGCAACGGGTCGATCTACCGCGAATGCTGGAAAAGCTTGCTGCAGGGCTGAACGTCACCTGCATCGTGTCTACTGCAGGCGGGAGGCTGAACGGCGCCCTGCTGCGTGCCGGGCTGGTAGATGAGATCAACATCGAGTTCCTCCCAGGCGTGATCGGAGGTCTGAACACGCCTTCGTTGTTCGATTCGCCCGATCTGACAGCGGACCAGTGGCCAGCAAGGCTCAGGCTTCTCTCGGCTCAAGTTGAAGCGGCCGGGAGGGTGTGGCTGCGCTACGAGGTGATGGGCCAAGCCGTCGACGGGGGCAACCCCGGGCACTTGCCCTAGCGGCCAGCTGCATGTTGGCGGGTAGGGCACCGGTGGAAGCTGAGGAGTCTGGGGATGAAACGGGCGTCACTTCTGCGCAGCGGTGACTACACGGCGGACTGGGTGCGGGACTTTTACACACAGGCGACCACGTGGTGGGGTCCAGACCCGCAGCCCGAAGGCGTGCATGAAGAGCGTGCGGAGACGGTCGAGCGCCTGGGCGGGCCCGGGCCGAAGAGGATCCTCGACCTGGGCGCAGGTGCCGGATACAGCGCCGCGGCCATGGCCGACCGGGGCCACGCCGTGGTAGCCGTCGAGTGCAGCCCAGCCCGTGCCCGTCATGCCCAGGAGCTGGCCACAGTGGAACGCAGAGGTTCGATGGTAGCCCTGGAGGCCGACTTTAACAGGGTCGAGCTGCCAGAGCGCTTTGATGTGGTCTGTCTGTGGGAGGTCTTTGGGCTGGGATCGGATGCCGACCAGCGCAGGCTTCTGCGGCGCATCGCGCAGGAGTGGTTGGTCCCCGGTGGCTGCGTGCTGTTGGATGTCTATTGCCCGTTCAGGCCGGCCCGCGACGCGGGCACGGCGCAGCGGCTGGACCCACTGCAGGGTGTGCCGGGCTCGGTGGAAATGTGGCAGCGCTGCCACTTTGACCCACTGCACTGCCGCTGGATTGACGAATGGGAACCCATCGCCGCGCCAGAGCAGGCCCTGGCGCAGACAGTACGCTGCTACACGCCAGTGGATTTGCTTCTGCTGTTGGAGGGCACAGGATTGGCCCTGCAACGCATCGAAGTAGATGGGCAGCGCCTGGACGTACACGCCAGCAGCGTGGTGAGGTCCGGCCCCTTGATGGAGGCGTGGATCTACCTGGCGCAGTTGGTGCTGGACGAGCACGGTTCGACCGGGAGACTGCACGGTGGGTGACGGTGAGCGTGCCTGACATCAGGATTCTGAAAGCTGGTGACGAGGCCGCGCTGGAGGCTTTCCTGCTGCCTCGTGTCGAGTCGTCGATGTTTCTGATTGGCAACCTTCGTGCTTCAGGTCTCCGCGACACAGGTCAGCCCTACTCGGGGACCTATGCCGCTGCGTTCGACGATCGGCGAATCACCGCCGTTGCCGCCCACTACTGGAATGGCGTCCTTGTCCTTCAGGCGCCCGTCTTTTTGGAGGCGATCTGCCGCGCGGCCGTCGAGGCATCGCAACGCCCAATTGGGGGCTTGATCGGCCCCAGTGAGCAGGTCAGCAGCGTGAAACAGGCCCTGGGGATCGATAGCGTGGCCATCCAGCTGGATGAGCTGGAGAAGCTGTACAGTCTGCAGCTGACGGACCTGGTTGTTCCGACCGTCTTGGGCTCGGGCGAGGTCACAGGTCGCCGGATGGAGCCAGGCGACGTGGAGCTGCTCACCATGTGGCGGGTGGCGTACGCCATTGAGACTCTGAGCGCGAGCGACGGGCCAGAGCTGCGGCAGCGCTCGCAAGAGGCGATCAAACGCTGGCAGCGGGAGGGACACGGCTGGGTGCTGGAGCGGGATGGCGAGACGGTCGCGATGGGCGGCTTTAACACGGCAATGGAGGAGGCTGTTCAGATCGGGGGCGTCTACACGCCTCCGAACCTGAGACGGCGCGGCTACGGGCGCGCGGTGGTTGCCGCCTCGCTCTTGGACGCCCGGCGTGAGGGTGTGGGGCAGGCTATCCTATTCACTGGCGTGGACAATATCGCTGCCCAAAAGGCGTACACTGCGCTCGGCTTTCGATACGTTGGCGAGTACCGGATGATGCTGCTGGAGCTAGCACAGACGGTTTGAACCTGTCGGTGTGATGGCACCGACTCGCACCTGCCCGCAGGGCTGATGGCTGCGGGCATCGGAGCACACCGTCTGGGACCTGGCCACAGCTGCAGGAGGAGACAGTCGAAATGTCTGGAGATAGACCGCCGCACTTCATAGACCTGGCAAAAGCCCCCAAGGTGCTGCAAATGCCGGGCCTCGAAACTACAATCCTGACCGGCTTGCATGGTGAGAAGATGATGATGGCCCTCAACGCGACACTTCCGGGTCATTCTGTGCCCATGCACAGCCACCCGCACGAGCAGATTGGCATGGTGTATGCGGGCCAGGCCAGGCTGGTCATCGGTGAACAAGAGCGGATAGTGCAGCGGGGCGACTTTTACTGCATACCGGCCAACGTGCCGCACGGCGACACCTGCATCGGCGATCAACCATTCATCATGCTCGACATCTTCTATCCCGTACGCGAGGACTCTGTCAGGCTGCTGGAGGTCGCCAAGGACTCGGCCTCGGGGTCGTCGAGATCGCTCTGATCGCTCGCCGCATGTGACGACACGCGCAGACTGCTAAGGGGGGAAAGGTGAGTCTAGATCGGTCACAGAAGGCATCGCGCTATCTGCACAGGCTGTGCGTGGAGATTCCCAGCAGGCGCGTGGGAAGCGCGGGCAACAGAGATGCAACGTCGTGGTTTGCGGCCACGGTCGGGGCCTTTGGATTCGAGATCGAGTGCCCGACCTTCGCCTGTATCGACTGGCAGGATGGCGGCGCCGATCTCACACACGGCAGCGAGGCTTTTGACGTCCTGGTCAGTCCCTACTCGCTCAGCGGTCATGCTGAGGCCGCGCTGGTGGTGGTGTCGACGGTTGATGAGCTTGAAGCGGCTGAGCTGCGGAATCAGGTCGTGCTGCTGCGAGGTGAGATCGCCAAGGAGCAGCTCATGCCCAAGAGCTTTACCTTCTACAACCCCGATGAGCACAAGCACATCATACAGCTGCTGGAGACCAAGGAGCCCGCGGCTGTTGTGGCCGCCACCTCGCGGAATCCGGAGATGGTTGGCGCGCTGTACCCCTTTCCGCTCTTCGAGGACGGCGATTTCGACATCCCCTCGATGTACATGACTGAGGAAGAGGGCAGACGTCTGGCACCACACGAAGGCCAGACGGTCACACTCGATATCAGGGTCAGACGGAGCCCCGCGGAAGGCTGCAACGTCATTGCCCGCAAGAGCGCCAACCAAGCACGCCGCGTTGTGCTGTTTGCCCACATCGACGCCAAGGAGGGCACACCCGGCGCGACCGACAACGCCACGGGCGTGGTGGTGCTGGCGCTCCTGGCTGAACTGCTGGCAGGCTATGCCGGCGATCTCGGCGTCGAGATCGTAGCCCTGAACGGGGAGGACTATTACTCCGCTCCAGGCGAAATGGACTACCTGGAGCGCAACGCCGGTCGATTCGAAGAGATCGTCCTGGGCATCAACCTAGACGGCGCCGGGTATCACGAGGGGTGCACTGCTTACTCTACCTACGACTGCCCGCCCGAAATCGAGGGTTGCATCAGGCAGGCATTCTCGCAACACACGGGAATGCGTGAGGGAGAGCCGTGGTACCAGAGCGATCACGGCCTCTTTCTGATGAACCAGCGACCTGCCCTGGCTATCACTTCGCAACGGTTCATGGAGCTGCTGGCCAACGTGGCTCACACCCCGAAGGATCATCCTCGCATCGTGGACCCTGCCAAGCTAGTTGAAATCGCTGACGCGCTGCGCGACCTGCTGCTTTGTCTGGATGGACTTGGGCAGTGGTAGCGTCGCCGCACTGTCGATGCTGAAACGAAACCACAGCGCTGAGAGGTCGGTCGCTTGGTGCTTTGGGCATACGGTTACCCAGCGTGAGACCGCGATAGGGTTCTGGCATGCACAGACGAAAGGGGCAAGTGTGGCCCGAGCGAAGCCATTCGAGCCGGCAGAAGATCTGAGGTGCATCCATGCTCTGGTTATGCGCGGGCTGTCCGTAGCGACCAGTGACAACCTTGGCTTCATGTGGCAGGGCTTGACGCACGAGACACTGGCCCAGGGCTTGAGCGGCTACCTGCGGATTCTGCTGTCGTGGATGGTCCTCAGCGCTGTGGTGCTGCTGTGCAGTTGCCAGACGCAGCAGGCTGCAACGGTCGAGCCGCCGCCTGGCCTGGCCTTTAAGGGCTACGAGCTCTACAGCTGGCCCACTGAGCAAGGGTGGTGCTTTGCACTGCTGCTGGGCACCAATCGCGCCAAGTCGTACCAGGAGGTCACGGTGGTGCACGGGCGGCTTCAGGGCGTCGACGAGCTCAGGGGGCGGCTCGCAGGCCTGACCCGTGGGGAGCAGGTCTTCTGGTCAGCGAACCCGTTGCCGGGCACGTCCTGGCCACCTGAAACGATGATCGAGGACATCAGTGACCATTGTCAGCGGATCGGTGTTCGGCTGCACATCGGGCGCTAGTCCGCAGGTCCGGCTGTGGATTGCTGCACCATGTTGGTGCGCCTGCCCGATTGCGGTACAATCGCTCCACTGTCTCTGCCCACAGACCGTTCCTGAACGTCTGTGCACCAAGGGAGCAATCATTGAAGCGCTGGCTCATCCTCTTGCTGGGTATTGGCCTGTGCTGCGCGTCGTGCAGCCGGGCAGCCCCCGACCACACAAGGCAACTGCAATCAGAGATCGGCGCGGCGATCGATGCTGCGATGCAGTCCCCGTCTGGGAGCGATGAGGACATCCGGCGCTTCTTTCAGGAGGCAGACGGCGACGGGGTTGTCCAAATTCCGGCTGGCTGCTGGGAGATCACGGCAGCCATCACCATCCCGGACGGCACAAGGGTTTTCGGTGCCGGGATGGGCGAGACCGTTCTTTACCGCAACCCGCACAAGTCAAGTGGCATGGGCCTGCCTATCTTTCGGGTTCGCGGGCAACCCGACCACGGCGCCACGCAGATCTCTGGCATCGCATTCGTCGGTATAAGGGATACCGACGACACGGGCGAAGACTATGGCATCACGCTTCTCAACTGCGCCGACTATCGCGTCGACCACTGCTATTTCGAGGGCTTTGGCTGGGCAGGGGTGGAGGTACGGGGCCGATCTCACGGCGTGATCGATCACTGCGTCTTTGTGGACAACTTCAAGCAAGGCATCAACAACCTGGGCTATGGCGTGGGCGTGTACGGGGCCAACGAGTGGCCCGATGAGGTGCAGAAGGGCGCCGCCGAGACCACCACTGTGGAGGACTGTGTGATGGTCGGGTCGCGGCACGCGATCTCGTCCAGCGCTGGCGCGCGGTATGTGTTCCGATACAACGTGGTGCAGGGCAACGTAGAGGCTCATGCGGTGGATGCGCACGGCATGGGCTGGGGCAACGCCCGCGGGACGCGTGCTGTGGAGATCTACGCAAACCTCATAGAGAGGCCGACCGACAAGTGGGCCGGCATTGTCATTCGTGGTGGCGAGGGCGTGGTCTTTGACAACACCATCACGGGCTATCGCAATCCCATTCTGCTAGTGGTGGAGTGGGGCACGCCCGAAGCGCTCAAATCCAGCTATCCTGCCTTTGACCAGATCCGAGACCTGTGGGTCTGGGATAACACGGATGGGAGCGGACCGACCGGGCCGGTGGTGGACGAGACGGCCATCGGCTTGGTGGAGAAGGGGCGCGACTATTTCACCGCTGCCAAGCCAGGGTACACGCCATACGCTTACCCGCATCCTCTGGCACAGGGCGGCCGTTTGACGGAGATTAGGACAAGGCCATTTTGAGCATGATCACTTCCGAAGTCCAGACCACAGTTCGCAATGCCGGCTGGATCCTGGTGCAGCGGCTGCTGCACGTGGGGAGCGGTCTGGTCTTTGCCCTGCTTGTGCCCCGTTTGATGGGCCCTGACGTATATGGCCGCTACTCGCTGTTGTCGTCGCTCGCGGTCTGGTTCGCACTGTTCAGCAGCCTGAATCTCAAGGACGTCATCGGGCGCCATGTCCCAGAGTTTGTCCTTCAGCGCGACAGCGATAGCCTGCAGAAACTGTGGAGTGACCTGTTCACGGTCCGCCTGGCCAGTGCGGTACTGACCGCCACAGTGTTCCTGGGCATCACCGTGGTGTGGCTGCGTGACTTGGACGAAAGGCTGCTGGCGACCGTGGCGGCGATGATTCTGGTGCGTGCGATTGCCGACCTTGTGTTCGCAGCTTTTCTGGGTTTCAACCAGGCTGCCCGCTGGCAGTTGGGCGAGACGGTCCGCCAGTGGTTGTCTGTGGGGCTGGTCATCGCCGGCTTTGCCCTGGGTGAGCTGCAAGGCGCCGTCTTTGGTCTGTGGCTGACCGAGTTGGTCGTGCTGGCCCTGGGCTTGTATTGGATCCGACCCTATCTGTCGTGGCCCGCGCTGCACCTCGACGTGCGTCGTTCACTGCCCCACATTCGCTTTGGCCTCATCCTGTTCGCCAGCGGCTTGTTCCACACGGCACTGGCCCCAAGCGCCGAAGCGCTGCTGCGTACCATTACCAGAGACTATGCGGCAGTGGGTTACTTCGGTCTGGCCTGGCGGGTGCTCATCACCCTATCGCTGGCCATCACCCAGGTGGGCTCGGCCTTTCTCCCCCTGCTTGCCCAGCTGCATGCCCAGGGCAATACTGAGGCGGTCGGGATATGGCTGGAGCGCCTGCTTCGCTACACGGTCATCGGTGGCACGCTGGCCTCGATGGGCGTGCTTTTTCTGGCTGAAGACATGGTGCCGTGGGTGTTGGGTGCAGAGTTCGGCCCTGCTGCGGACAGTTTGGTGTGGCTGGTTCTGACCTTGATACCAATTGCCTTGGCAACTGTGGCGCGTTTGGTGACTTTGGTCTACCTTCAGCCCCAACTGGCTCTGGGTGTCGCCGCCATCCACCTGGCGAGCTTCTGGCTGCTGGCGATCCCACTGACCGTCTGGCTGGCTGAGGTGGGGAGCTCAATCAGCATGTTTGTGGCCTGGGCGTTATATGCTGCGCTGTTCACGTGGCGCGCCAGAAACGTGCTGCGCTACTCACTGCGGGGGTCTCTTTTGGTGATTGGACTGGCAGTACTATTCCTGCCGCTGCTGTTTCTGCGGTCCTCATGGCAAATCAACGCCGGACTGCTCCTCCTCTCACTGGCCGGCTATCTGGGCATCCTGCTGTGGGTGAGGGTGGTGACGGTAGAGGAGGCGGCTCAGCTCTGGCGGGCCATCACCCAGCGCAGCAGGGCGCAAGGGCTGGAGGCACAAGGAGGGTGATGCTCTCCTGGGCACACGCGGCCGCTCCGCATGGTATGCTCTTGTTGCAGGAGCCGCTCCCGCTGGGGCGCATTCGCCCAGAGGCCGGGCAACAGCACGAGGGCTGCGGGGCAAACCGCGTTTGCTGGAGGCGTCATGGCATCTGAGACGCCAATGGTCTCGGTTGTCATCCCAACCTACAATCGGCCGCAACTCGTGGTTCGCGCTGTGCGTAGTGCCCTGGCCCAGACCCTGCGGACCATTGAGGTGATCGTGGTGCAGGACGGCCCCAATGCGCGGACGCTGCAGGCCCTAGCGCAGATCAGCGACTCGCGGCTGAAAGTGCAGTGGCTTCCTGAGAACGTGGGCAGCGCTGCTGCCTACAATGCTGGCATTGCCCAGACCTCCGCCAGCTGGGTTGCCTTTCTTGACGATGATGATGAGTACCTCCCTCGTAAGCTGGAGATGCAGTTGTCAGCAGCGCAGCGATCGAGCCATCGCTATCCGATTGTGCTGTGCCACATCATTGGCCGGGACAAGTCCGGCGACCGAGTTTGGCCACGGAGAGTGCCGCGGCCTGGCGAGCCCATCAGCGAGTGGCTGTTCTGCCGCAGCAGCCCTTTCTTCGGCGAGGGTCTGGTACAGAGCGACATGATCTTCACCCACAGGGAGTTGTTGCAGGCAGTGCCTTTGGATGGCAGCCTGCCCGAACATGACGACATAGATTGGTCACTGCGTGCTTTGGCGGTGGCCGGCGTGGGTGTGGAATTCGCGCCCACTCGCGAGCCGCTGGCCATCTGGTACCTGGACGAGAACCGGCCCAGGATGTCCCTGGCGTCAGATTGGCGATTCTCGCTGTCTTGGGTTGCGGACAGAAAGCATCTGATCACACCGCGGGCCTACGCCTCGTTCCTCTTGACCTGGGTGGGCTCCGACGTGGCACGGCAGGGACGCTGGGAAGCCTTTTGGCCTCTGCTGCAGGCTGCTTTTCGGTACGGGAAGCCTGCGGTCATTGATGTTCTGGTTTACTTGGGACACTGGACGCTGCCTGAGCGACTTAAGCGGCAGGTGGCAGCCCGGTTGGGCAGACGTCGCACTGCAGGCAAGGTGTGAAGCTGAGTGCCGGCATCTGAGCAGACAGGATCATGCTCAACACTCTTCCCATTCTGATCTTCCACACACTCGAAAAGCCTGGCCCAGCGATCTCCTTCTCCGCACGGGATTTCCGCCGCAACCTGGGCATGCTGCATCAGAGGGGCTATCGCACGCTGTCCCTTCTCACAGCAGTGGAGCGACTGAGGCAAGGCCAACCGTTCCCGCCCCGAGCCCTTGTATTGACATTCGATGACGGTTACCGGAGCGTGTACGAAAAGGCCTTCCCGGTACTGCAGCGCTATGCCATGTCGGCGACTATCTTTGTGACCACAGGGCTGCAGCGGCCGAGCAGACCCACGGAACGTTTGCCGTCCTGCGTACACCGGCCCATGCTCAGCTGGAACGAGATCCGCGAGATGCACAGCTGGGGGGTTGAGATAGGAGCCCACAGTTGCACGCATGCGGATTTAACGCGGCTGCCTACGGATCGTATTCAGGCAGAACTCGGTGACTCCAAAGCGATCATCGAGGATATGCTGGGCTCGGCAGTACAATCCTTTGCCTATCCGTATGGACGGTATGACGAGCGCTGTCTAGCGATTGCCCGGCAGCACTTTGACTGCGCCTGCTCCGACAGGCTGGGCCTGGTGACGCAACGCAGTCGTCCCTATGCGCTTGAGCGCATTGACGCCTACTACCTTCGCCCGGACGGGCTGTTTCGGCTGTTGGCGACAAGGTGGTTCCCCAGCTATGTGCGGCTGCGCAGAATCACCCGCGGTGCCAAGCGCGCCCTGCAGGTGAGGCGGCGTTGATGGACCGACCGCTGCGCTTTTGCATGATCACGTCCTTCTACCCGCCCTACAACTTTGGCGGCGACGGCGTCTATGTCCATGCCCTATCCAACGAGCTGGCACGGCGTGGCCATCAGGTGCATGTCATCCATTGCAAGGATGCCTTCCGCGTCTTCTCGCGCGAGGAGCCTGAGGGCACTTATCAAGATCATCCCAATGTCACAGTGCATGGTCTCAAGAGCCCGCTCGGCATCCTTTCTCCGCTGCTCACCCACCAGGCCGGGCTGCCGCTGCTCAAGTCTGCTGCAATCCAGCGGGTGCTGAACCAGGGTTTCGACGTCATCAATTTCCATACGGTGTCGTTGATTGGAGGTCCAGGCATCCTCCGCTATGGCAAAGGCATCAAGCTGTACAGTGCACACGACCACTGGTTGGTGTGCCCCACCCGCGAGCTGTTCCGCTTCGGCCGGGCAGTGTGCACCTCGAGAGACTGCTTCCTATGCAGCCTGGCGCAAAAGCGCCCGCCGCAGCTGTGGCGATATACACGATTGCTGCAGACCGCGGTTGAACACGTGGACGCTTTCATCATGGGCAGCCGTTTCAGCGCACAGAAGCACCGCGAGCTGGGCTTGAGCCGTGCCATCGTGTATTTGCCACAGTTTGTTCCGGAGGATGCACAGCGGCCGGGCTCCTGCGAGCCTGCCGCTACGGCCCGGCTCAGGCCCTACTTCCTGTTCGTAGGGCGGTTGGTCAAGAACAAGGGCCTGCAAACGCTGATCCCGCTCTTCCGGAACAACAGAAGGGCCCGTTTGCTGGTTGCAGGCAGCGGGCGGTACGAGACCCAGCTTCAGCGCATGGCGGGGGGCAGCGACAACATACGGTTCCTGGGCGAAGTGGCGAGGGAGCGGCTGCCGGTGCTGTACCGCGATGCAGTGGCCCTCATTGTCCCATCCATCAGCTACGAAGTGGGTCCGCTGGTTGTCTTGGAGGCCTTTCAGCAACGTACGCCCGTCATCGGCAGAAACCTGGGTGGTATACCCGATAAGGTGCGGGAAAGCGGTGGTGGTTGTCTCTATGACAGCAACGAGGAGTTGGCGGCTATTGTGGAGCGGCTGCTTGACGACGACGTGTACCGGAATGAGCTGGGAATGAGAGGCTATCGAGCCTATGCGGAGAAGTGGACACCGGAGGCCCACCTCAGGCAGTACCTGGGGCTGATCGAGGAGATTGCGGCACGTTCTATAGGCCGGACACCGTCGCAGTCAGTCGGCGATTCGGTGTCCTAGTCCGTTTGGGGCACAATGGTGGGTGTCGTGTGCAAACGGCCGCCCCCAATAGCGGTCCTGACGGCGCGTTGCGATCGCCCTGGCACTGAGCCGAGCAGCAGTCAGTGCTTGCACAAACTCTACGACTGGAGAAGGATACAACAATGACAGAATTCACGATCACCCCGAGTCTGCTGGCCTATCTGTTTGGGGATAGGCTGGAAGACCTGTTTGCTGGCAGGTCCCGGCTGCCCATTAACGAGACGCTGCCTTGCCGCGAGGTCAAGGTCAAGTCCAGGGATCTGCCCGTTGCCATGGTTGTGACGGCCTTTGCCTACTTGGCAAGACGCCAACTCCTCGGCCTCAGTTTGGAGACCAAGGGGCGCATCTTGAAAAAGCGCTTTGTGCTGGCGACTCCCACTGGAGGGCTCGGTCCGGATCTGCCAGGGTTGGAAGGCGAGATACTGGCGTCCATTCACCGAGATGCGAAAGGCAACGATGTGCCCACCGTGGTTTGGCGCTTGTGGCGTTCCGATGTCACTGATCCCTTCAGTGACGTTATACGCAGGGGGAGGGAATACCTGCTTCAGCTGGGCCTTTACGCGGAGGGCGAGCGGCGCGGCATCGCTAAGATACTGGGTGCCAAGCTCGTCCCTGAGTGTGACAAGATCCTCGCGCTGCGGTCGGAGGCGGAGCACGTCCGCGAAATGGTTGCCGACTTCCGGACCGCACAATCCGAACTCTACGTGCAGCTGTGGAAGGATGTGGCCAAAGGCATCGGTTCGCGGCAGGAGTCCCAGGACGTGGACATGGACTTCTGAGGCGCTGGCTGCTTCCCCCCGCGCGGTAGGGGTGCAGACTCGCACGTCCAGCATTGCATTCCACGACAACTTGGGTGCCAAGGTCTGATGCCTAAGAAAGGGGCAGCGAGTTGAGAGTTCTGCGCGGCATAGGCTTCCTCGTCAGCACAACATTGATCTACCTGGGCACAGCAATACTGGGGTGGGGCCTGGCGGATGTGAGTGGCTTTCTGTCACTCGCGCCCAGAGCTGCCTACGCGCTGGTCGTATTGGCGCTTGCCCTGGTTGTGGCTGCCGTGGGGATGGACTCTCCAGACAGCATTCGCGGCAGCAGAGGCCAGCAGGGCAAGCTCATCAGTCGGCAGAGCATCGTGCGTTGGGTGCTGGTCGCAGCGCTGCTTGGTGCACTTGTCCTGCTGCCCTTTGCGGATCGTCGCGGCATCGGCGTGCTGGCCGAGAGCCTGGGGCTGCGCTGGTTGGGCGTGATACTGTTCGCGCTGTCCAGTGCGCTGATACTGTCTTCCAGCGTGGCCCTGGGCAGGCTGTACAGTCCTGAGGTCACCATTCAGCAGGATCACCGGCTGATCACCGATGGTCCCTACCGCTACGTTCGCCACCCGCGTTACGCTGGGGCGATTCTGCTTGCGATAGGGCTGCCGCTGGTCTTTCGCTCCTGGATAGCTCTCGTCCTCTGTCCTGCCATCGTGGCGGTCATCCTGCAGCGCATCCGCGACGAGGAAACGCTGATGAAACAGGAGTTTGGACAGGAGTGGGAGGCCTACTGCAAGCGATCGTGGCGCTTGATCCCCTGGGTGTACTAAGAGTTGCACCATACCTGCGTGATGTAGTGCCACAAGAACCTGGCTCTGCCACCAGAAGGTAAGGTGCTTGTCCTGTTGTCTGCGAACATCTGGCGGTTGTGGCCGGGGTCGATCAAGTTGCCGGTCAGAGGAGACCCGTATCCGGCGGAAAGGGTGAGCCACTCCGATCGCCAGCACATGTAGGGTATAATTGTCTGCGTGGCGCTGGTTTGCCAGATCGCGAGGGCTTGGTCACGCAGTTCGGCGGTTCACCGTCGACACATCGGCAAGCAATGGGGTTGCCCTAGCAAGGCCGCCAGGGCGCGGGAGGGTTTGATGAAGAAGAGCCAGCAGGTGACGATGGAGTTCCACGTTTCGCGCGCGGCGCGGGACTTTTATTGCTTTGACCAGTCTTTGTATTCCCTGACCGGCAACGTGATCTTGGCCAACTTTTACGGCGTGCGCCAGTTTGCGCGCAAGATGAACGAAAGTCGCGACTTGGCGCGCTATCCTGAGCGCGCGGTCAAGGCCGGGCAGATCAATGCTATGGGCCTCATCGACGAGATCCTGCATTATGTGGCCAGCCGGTACCGGCGGCAGGAGAACCCGCAGGCCATGGCCCAAGCCCTGGCCCATCTGGCGGAGAGATTCGGCCAGCCGGCGGTCGATGAAACGCTGCAGCGCTTTGCAGACGAGTTTCCGCCGTTGAGCGTCTACCGCCGAGAGATGGAACTGCAGGACTATCTGCAAGGGGCATCGGCTGGTGTGCCGCACCAGCATCTGGTGCTGGAAGAAATGCTGATGCTGTGGCTGGCCAACGCCAACCCCGCCTTTTCCCCGTTTCTAGAGCTCTTTGACGACTCCACGCTGGAAAAGGCAACGGCATACCGGCCCATGATCGAATCGCTGGGCCAGTTCTTCGCCACGCAGCCCGCCTTTGGCCCCAAGGCGCAGCCGCTGGTCGAGATGCTGCGTGAACCGGCGGTCGCGGTTCCCCACTCGCTCTTTGGCCAACTGGAGTACATCCGCGAGCATTGGGGTGCTTGGCTGGGTGAATACCTCTACCGCCTGCTGGGCGGGCTCGATCTCATTCGCGAAGAGGAGAGGTTGCGCTTTGGCGGGCCGGGACCCAGCCGATCCTACGACCTGACGGGCTTGGAGTTGGAGCCTGAGCGCTACAGTCGCGATCGCGACTGGATGCCAAACGTGGTGTTGATGGCCAAGAGCACCTATGTGTGGCTGGATCAGCTATCCAAGAAGTACGGGCGGCCCATGGCGCGCCTTGACCAGATCCCCGACGAGGAACTGGACAGGCTCGGTCGTTGGGGATTCACCGCGCTGTGGCTGATCGGTGTCTGGCAGCGCAGTGGCGCTTCCCAGCGCATCAAGCAGTTGTGTGGCAACCCCGAGGCCACCGCTTCGGCCTATTCGGTCCATGACTATGAGATCGCGGACGAGCTGGGTGGGGAGGAGGCCTTCCAGAATCTCAGGGCCCGCGCCTGGCAGCGCGGCATCCGCATGGCTGGCGACATGGTGCCCAATCACATGGGCATTGATGGCCAGTGGGTGATCGAGCATCCCGACCGCTTCCTGGCCCTGGACTATATTCCGTTCCCCTCCTACACTTTCGACGGGCCTGACCTGTCGTGGGACGAGCGGGTGGGTATCTTCATCGAAGACCACTACTACACGCGCACCGATGCCGCTGTGGTGTTCAAACGGCTGGATCGCTGGACCGGGGGCACGCGGTACATCTACCACGGCAACGATGGCACCAGCATGCCCTGGAACGACACGGCGCAGCTGAACTACCTCAATCCGGAAGTGCGCGAAGCGGTGATCCAGACCATCCTGCGCGTGGCGCGCCGTTTTCCCATCATCCGCTTTGATGCGGCGATGACCCTGAGCAAAAGGCACTTCCAGCGCTTGTGGTTCCCCGAGCCTGGCAGCGGCGGAGCGATTCCGACGCGGGCTGAGCACGGCCTGACCAAGGCGCAGTTCGACGCTGCGATGCCGGAAGAGTTCTGGCGGGAGGTGGTGGACCGAGTTGCTCAGGAGGCACCCGATACGCTGCTGCTGGCGGAGGCCTTTTGGTTGATGGAAGGCTACTTTGTGCGCACCCTGGGCATGCACCGTGTGTACAACAGTGCCTTTATGAACATGCTCAAGGATGAGGACAACGCCAAGTACCGCACTACCATCAAGAATGTGCTGGAGTTTGACCCGCAGATCCTCAGGCGCTTTGTCAACTTTATGAACAACCCCGACGAAGAGACGGCGGTGGCCCAGTTCGGCAAGGATGACAAGTACTTTGGGGTGTGCATCCTGATGGTGACCATGCCTGGCCTGCCCATGTTCGGCCATGGACAGGTGCAAGGGTTCACCGAGAAGTACGGCATGGAGTACCGGCGGGCCTACTGGGACGAGCAGCCTGATGAGCATCTGATTGCCCGGCATGAGCGAGAGGTCTTTCCGCTGATGCACCGCCGCTATCTCTTTGCCGGCGTCGACGATTTCTTGCTGTACGATTTCTACGCCCCTGATGGATTCGTGAACGAGGACGTGTTCGCCTACTCCAATCGTGCCGGGCAAGAGCGTGCCCTGGTGGTGTACCACAACAAGTATGCCGAGGCACAGGGTTGGATTCGCACCTCGGTGGCCTACTCGGTGAAGCAGGGGAACGACGGCGACCGTGTGCTCGTGCAGCGCAGCTTGGGAGAAGGGCTGGGGCTACATAACGACGGCGATCACTTCTGCATCTTCCGCGATCACATATCTGGCCTGGAATACATCCGCAGCAGCAAGGAGTTGCACGAAAAGGGGCTGTACGTCGAGCTGGGCGCCTACCGCTACCAGGTGTTCCTCGACTTTCGCGAGGTGCAGGACAACGTTTGGCACCACTATGCGCATTTGACTGGATACCTGAACGGCCGTGGCGTGCCGAGCATTGAGGAGGCACTGAAGGAGACTTTCCTACAGCCTATCCTGCAGGCCTTCCGTCAGCTGGCCAACGCCGACCTATTCCGGCAGCTATTCGACGCCCGTGTGGCCAAACCAGGGGCGAGGCTCGACCGGGGCATGATGACGCAGGTCGGTCAGCGGGTCGAAAACCTGCTGCAGGAGATTGCGCGTTTCGTCGGGGTGACCGCCGACCAGACAGAGCTGGCGGAGGAGATGATCAACGAGTTAGGTGCCCTTTTGCGCCTGCCATCGCGCTTTGGCAAGGCACCCTGGTTTGCCGCGGGGTCGCGAGCGGTCGAGGCGGGCCAGTTGGTGGCCAACCTGAACGGTGATCTCGGCAGCTGGGGCACGGTCTTGGGTTGGTGGGCCGTCCATGCTCTGGGCGGGGTGGTTGACCGGGCTGGGTTTGTGGGGCAGAGCCGCAGTTGGATCGACGAGTGGTTGCTGGGGAAGGTTCTGGCCGGCGTGCTTCAGGATCTGGGGCTGGATGAGGGCGCGGCCTGGCGGGCGGTGGCTCTGATCAAGCTCATGACCAGCCATCAAGAGTGGCCGGCAGTGGATGCTGCCAAGGCCGACGTGCTGGTGCGCACGTTGCTGGGCGACGGAGAGGTGCAGCACTATGTGCAGGTCAACCGCTACCAGGATGTGCTGTGGTTCAACAAGGAAGCCTTCGAGGATCTCCTGCGCGGCTTGCTGTGGGTGGCACTGGTCCGGGCGGCTGCACGTCGTTCTATCGCCGCGGCTAACCGAGAGGCGAGTGCCCGCTGGGATGTGTTGGAGACCCTGCGCCGAGCTGCAGAAGCCTCTGGCTACCGTGTCGAGGAACTGCTCAAGTGGGCCTCGGTAGAGGCCAATGAGCTTGCCGACCCTCAGGATCTCCCTGGCAAAGGCCGCAAGCGCAGCTGATGGAGAGTGCTCGCCTGGTGCGGCCCAAGCGGCATCGCCGTGACGGTTGATCCCAAACGCCAGGAACAGGCGGCCACCTACGCTCGGAGGCGATACGCGCTGATTGCCGCCGACGGGATTGTCTCGGCGGCGTACGCCGTGGCGTGGTGGGCCAGTGGTCTCTCTCACCATCTGGATGCAGCCCTGCTCGATTGGACCGACGTGCGGCCGCTGCGTGTGGTGGTCTACCTGGCCATCTTCGGCCTCGGATACGGACTGCTCAAGCTTCCGCTCGACTATCTGGGCCACCGGCTCTCGCGCCGTTTTGGCCTTTCGGTGCAGAGCGTTGGCCAGTGGCTGCGGGATCTCGCAAAGGGCGGCCTGCTGAGTGCAGCTCTGGGTCTGGCCGTGGGCGAGGTGCTGTATCTGCTTCTAGAATGGTCACCGCGGTCCTGGTGGTTGTGGAGTGGTGCGCTGGGGTTCCTGCTCGACGTGGTGCTGGCCAATCTTGCCCCGCTCATCGTGGTCCCGCTGTTCTTCAAAGTGACGCCTCTGGCTGACGGCGCGCTGGTGGAGCGCCTGACCCGGCTGGCTGAGCGGGCCGGTGCGCACGTACGGGGTGTGTTCACGCTGGACTTTTCTCGGAGAACCACGGCTGCGAATGCCGCGCTGATGGGCTGGGGCAACACGCGGCGCATCGTCCTGGCGGACACACTGCTGCGCACCTACACGCCAGATGAAGTCGAGGTAGTGCTGGCGCACGAGCTAGCCCATCATGTGCACAAGGATATCTGGAAGGGCATGTTGGTCTCTGCGGTGGTGTTGTGGGCCGGACTCTGGCTCACGGCACAGGGGCTGGCCTGGGCGGTTGGCCGCTGGGGACTCGACAGTGTGGGCGATTTGGCGGCCTTTCCGCTGCTCGTGCTGTTGTTGGGTGGATTCACCGCGCTCAGCAGTCCGCTGACCAACGCTTACTCCCGCTGGCGGGAGGGTCAGGCCGACCGCTACGCGCTACAACTGACGGGCAGGAGCGATGCCTTTGCCAGCACCATGGCCAATCTGGCGAACCAGAACCTGGGCCTGTTGGAGCCACCGCGTTGGGCGGTGTGGCTGCTGTTCTCTCACCCTCCCCTCGGGGAGCGGATTCGCCTCGCACAGCGATGGGGGCGCGAGAACGAAAGGGTGTGACGGGCACTCACCAGAGTCTGAGGCCGGGACCTGGGCAAGCTAACAGGGGGTGGTGATGGCAAATACCTTCGACTGGGTCGAGATCCATGTGACGGATGTCGAGCGGGCTGCTGACTTTTATCATGGGCTCTTTGGCTGGTCGATCCTAGCGAAAGACATGGCGGGTGGCTCAGACGTTTGGATCTTTGATACGGGCGGCACACCGCGCACCGAGAATCTCAGCCGCGGCGGGCTGTGGCTCAGGCCCACGTCGGAGCAGCTCGGCGTGGTGGTGTACATCCTCGTCGACGACATTGACGCCACCCTGCAGAGGGCGTCGGCTCGGGGCGGGCACGTCGTGGTGCCACGCACGCCGCAAGGCTCGTCCTTCAGGGCCTGCTTCAGTGACCCGGATGGCAACGTGCTAGGGCTGTGGGAAGAGCCACCGAGCCCCAAGCCTGCGCCCTCGGAGGAGGGTGACCTATGAGGATCGTGGTTCTGAGCGGCTGTGGCAACATGGGGCACGGTGTCGTCGATGACCTGATTGCGCACAGCGATGCCCAGGTGGTCATTGCCGACTGCCGCCTGCAGCAGGCGCAGGACTATGCCTCACAATTGGGAGCGCGGGCGTCTGCCATGGCGGTGGATGCGGATGATCCGGCCTCGCTTGCCGCTGTTCTGGAGGGTGCCGATGCAGCTGTCGGTGCCATCGGGCCCTTCTATCACTGCGCGCGCGTCCTGGCGACGGCCACTGTCAGGGCCGGTGTGCACTATGTCGACCTGTGCGATGACTATGGCCCCCTGAAGCCCGACGCTGCATACAAGACCGACGTACGCTCCACGACCCCAAGCCATCAGAGCCTTTGACCCGCTGCGCGCGGTCTAGCGGTCAGCGTCTGCCAGCTTGGAGACGAATTTCCTGAACTTGAGCTTGTCCTCGGGGATGGCGTCCACGACGTGGATGTCCAGGCGCATGGGCTCGCCCAGATACTCCATCAAGCCGGCACGGAAGCGCGCCAGTGCCCCGCCTTCGGGCTCTCGGAACAGCTTGAGTTGGACCACAAGGTGGTCGCGGTTTTCCTGGATGAATCGGTACTGGTCGACCTCATCGAACTCATCCACCACCGTCCCCAGGCCGAGGGCCGAGCGCAGCTGGCCACTGGGCAGCCTGACCATGTCCTCATGTCGGCCCTTTGGCGCACTGATCAGGGGAAGGACCGAGCCGCACGCACAAGGGCGATCTAGGGTGTTGAAGATGTCGCCCAAGCGATAGCGGATCAATGGCATCGTGTAGTTCGATAGCCCGGTGATGACAGCGCTGCCTGGCTCACCAGCCGCGCAAGGTCGGCCGTCATCGCGCAGCGACTCAAGGATGACCTGATCTGCCTGCACGTGCAGCCCCTCATGGGCTGGACACTCACAAGCGATCTCACCAAACTCCATGGCAGCCCAATAGTTGAAGATCTCGGTGTCGGGGAGATCGGCCTCAACCCTGCGCCTGAGTGAGGGCTCGAACACTTCGGCCGAGGTAATCAGCGCCCGTGGGCGCGCGATGTCGCTGAGTCGGTAGTCAATCCGATGGAGCAGTGTGCGCAGCACCGTCGGCCACGCCCGCAGAATGGTTGGCCGAGCCGCTCTCAACTCCTGTATCTGCTCGTCCAACGGCCGAAGGGTCGAGATAGTCTTGTTCTTGTAGGGGCCGGCCCACCAGTTCATGTGCGGCAGGCCAGGGCCCAGGTGGCACAATCGATCCCCAGGGCCGAACCCTATGGCCCGGTAGGACCTGAAGGTGACCAGGGCGCGAACCATCAGTTCGCCGTTGCTGCCGTACAAGTCGAACTGGTCGCCGGTGGTTCCGCTGGTGCGCCATGATCTGCGGGAGGTGGGGTCTACGCGCTGGTCGATGATCGATGACAGACCCGCGCTTTTCAGATCCGCCTTGGTCGTGATGGGCACATGCTGCAGGTCATCGATGGTGCGAACGTCCTCAGGGTGCAGGCCCGAGTCGCCGAACAGCGAGCGGTAGTAAACTACGTTGTGCGAGGCATGCTTCACGATGGCGCGCAGCTTGCTTTCTTGCAGGTCTCGCAGCTCGTCTGCGGACATGCGGCCAGCGCGAAGGACGCTGACCAGCTCGGGCACGATGCGGATCACCTTAGCTCTCCGCCCAAAGTCTCTAGGCTCGGTCCGGTGCTGGCCGAGGGCCCCTCTTCGCGGTCGCCGCCCTCCCAGAAGGTGATATGCCAGGCACGGTACTTGCCCGGATGCGCTTTCACATGCGATTCGAAGAGCGCTACCCATTGGGCGACGCCGTTCTGGAGAGCACTCTGGCGGCCCTCGCCTGCCTCCACTGCAATGGGTGGCCCAATCGTCAAGGTTGGAATGCCGTCGCGGTCCTGTACGCAGAAAAGGGGTAAAAGGGCAGCGCCGGACACCTTGGCCAGGCTAACCATTCCAGTGGCAAAGACCCTCCGGCGCCCGAGGTGCTCAACCAATGCCAATCGTTGGCCCCAACTCCCGTCGGCGGTGCTGCACACGACGTCGTTGCGCTTCAGAACACGGAGCAACGGCCTGGTGAAGGCCAGTGACTCCCTCTCTCGCAACCAGACAATGCTCTCGACGAAGCGTGCCATCCAGCCCTGTATGATCGGCACGATCACCCGTCCACGCAACGCGGTTCCCGAGCGCAGACTGGTGCCGATCCAGCCAAGGTGGTTCTGTGAGTGAACCTGGTGAACCGCGATACCTTTGTCTCGCAGGATCTGCTTGGACGCGTTCCTGCTGCCGAATACACTGGCTTCCCACAGGATGACGCCCTTGCCCCTCTCGAGGGCGCTCTCCAGATGCTCCCAGCCCTCGATATTGGCCTTTTGCAGGACTGCCCTATCTCCTGCGGGCAGGAGCGAAAGCGCCTCTCGCCAGTACTCGTAAAAGTACTCGCGGATGATCTGATCTGTCTCTTGCTGGGTGAGCTGATCCTCGTATGCCACGGCCAGGTTCTTGGCAATGCGCTGCCTTCTCTTGGGCGACGAGACATAGCCCAGCCAGCCGCAGCCCTTGGCGATCGCTCGCCGTATCCTCCAAGAGGGGATCCAGCCGGCGAGCCTGATCATCACGACAATGGCGAGCCAGTAGAGATCCTGGACAATAGGCGATCTCATTGCTTGCCCTTCTTCCACATGCCAGGGCCCGTGGCCGTACTACTGTCCCAAGAGCATGCCCCGGCGGATCTTGCCCGTAGGGCTCTTGGGCAGGCTGTCGCGGAACTCGACCACGCTGGGGATCTTAAAGTCGGCGATCTTGCCCTGGCAATGGGCGACGACTTCTTCCGGTGTCACCGCCTCTGTGGCGACAATCACGGCTTTGACCTTTTCATCGCCAAAGTTGGTGGGCACGCCTACGACGACGACCTCGCTGATCTGGGGGTGGCTTTCCAGCAGTTCCTCGACCTCGCGCGGATCGATCTTGAAGCCGGCCTTGTTGATGAAGAACTTCTTCCGGCCGATCAGATACAGCAGTCCGTACGTATCCCGGGTCCCAAGATCACCTGTCAAGAAGTAGCCGTCGCGGAAGGATTCTCTGTTCAGATCGTCCCGTCCCATGTAGCCCTTGACCACCCCTGGGCTCCTGACCGCAAACTCGCCCATCTCGTCTGCCTTGGCAGTGTGGCCATTGTCGTCAAAGACTTTAATCTCCACACCCCGGATGGGCGTTCCGACCGAGTCGAGGCTGTGAGCGATGTCAGGGCTGAGGTTCGCGCTGATAGTGCCCGTCTCGGTGGAGCCGTACAGCTGGCGAACGTACATGCCAAAGCGTTCCTTGAACTGCTCATTGTGCTTGGCTGGCATGCGAGCGCTGGATGAGATGACGAGGCGCAGCGACGCAAAGTCCGGTGGGCGGTGGAATCTCCCCTGCGCTAGCATGATGAACATGAAGGGAACAGCAATGAAGACGGAGATGTGGGAATCCTCAATCAGCCTCGCCACGGCGCGACGCTCGAATTTGGCCACCGGATACAGCGTCGCCCCTGCTCTCTGGCTGGTCATCATGCTGCGCACCAGTCCATTGACATGGGAAAAGGGAGCTACTCCGATGAAGCGGTCCTGGTTCGACACGCCCAACGTCGCAACCAGGCTGTCCAGCTCGAACAGCAGGTTGCGATGTGTGCGGCCGATCTGCTTCGGCGTGCCCGTCGAACCAGAGGAGAACTGGTACATTAGCGGCGCATCGGGGTCAATCCGCACGACAGTGGGGTCGAACAGGGAGGGTTCGTGGGCGCGGTCCGTGGCGTGTTCTTCGGCCAGAATCAACTGGCATGGGGCGTTGTATTGTCTCAGCACGCGCTGGCACAATGGTGCAAATTGCTCGCAGGTGATAAGCACCGAGATGTGGCACACATCCAGGAAGTACAGCAGCTCGTTGAGCTGGTAGTGCTCGTTCAGCGGCACCACGATGGCGCCCGATGCAGCAATAGCGCGGTAGCTGACGAGAAAGTCCAAGCTGTTGGGGCACATCAAGCCGATGCGGTCGCCCACCTGTACGCCCAACGCTTGCAGATGACCGGCTAGGGTATTCACCCGTTTCTCAAGCTGCGCATAGGTAACGGCCAAGTCCCCTTGGACGACGGCCGTGCGCTCGGCGTTCTGCTGCGCCACGTGTCGAAACATCTCAGGTACGGTTGTCATCCCTCTGGTCCCCCTCTAGATTATGGGTCCCACGCTGTGATTGTCTGCGATTCACATACTCGACCAGAGCCGCGATGCTCTGAAACAGTTCCATGGTCAGGTCATCGTCGGGGATCTCGATATCGAACTCCTCCTCAATGGCCACGGCCAGTGCCATGGCTTCGACAGAGTCGAGGCCAATGCCGCGGCCCAGGAGTGGTGTCTGTGACCCGCTCTGCGATACCGACTCGTGGTCGATCTCTAGCTGCGACACCAAGATTCGCTTGATTCGCTCCACTGTGCTCTTCACGTGCTGGCCGCCGATGACCGGTATCCTCCTCGCACATCCTATGTTGCGCACATTGGGATCTCTGCGGCGTGTCCTTTGACGCGCCTGCAACTCAGGAAAAGGTCTCGCCCAGTGCTCCGGAAGTGAGCAATGTCGCTAGATTATCTTCGCCGATCGTCCTGAGGTCAAGCAGGCAGGTCTGCGGGGGCGCTGTGACGTGGTCCGCAAATCCCGCCGGGGAAAGCAAGTGTATCCTGTACAGCCCCGGAGTGCGCAGGAAGCGGTATGCTTGTGCCACCTCGTCCTGCGAGGCCCGTTTGGCGACGTCGAGCGCCCTCAGCGTCGACGGATGCCCCTGCTCCTGGAAAATTAGGGGTGTGGTGGCCAGCACGGCGACGACCGTGGGATTGAGCTTTGCCCAACGGAGCAGTCGCCGCGCACTGTAGCCGAGGTCTACGATCCGTGCTCCGAACTTGCGCTTGTAGCGCAGTGTACCATCCGTAAGGACGCCAGGGCTGGCATTGAAGCTGACTTCCCTGCACCCCAAGGCATGCGCGTGCTTGATCTGAGCCCAGCATAGCGCAGTGAAGGCGCCCATTTCCACGATACAACGGTCCCCATCTCGCGTGCCCAGAGCCTCAAGTCGCAGCATGGCACTCCCAGCAACAAAGTTACCTCCGGCAATGCGTTGTCCGTCCTGGAGCGCCCAGAAAAGGCCGCCGTGTTCAAAACGCCGGAGAAAGACCGGCAGCCCGACGGGGCGGGCACCTTGTCCAAAGTGCTGGCGGGCATAGGGTACGTAGAAGCCGTGGTAGAACTCCTCAAGGTCGGCGGCGCTATGGGAGAGCTCACAGGTGATCCGGTTTTGTTGCACGCGGGCAAGGTCAGCCCGCAGGCTCTTCGCACGCTTCCCCGCAGTTGGCGAGCATAGATCGCGCGGCACTTCCAAGCGCATTGTCACCCAACTCGGTATATGTAGGTAATCGCTGCTGAACAGCATTCGCGCCGACAGCGCATCTACTCTGGCCAACACCAGGTCAGCTGACGGGGTCAGTTCGGCCAGCGTTCGAGGAAGCATCCACAACGGCTCGCTGCTGAGCAAAACGCGCTTGGGCGCCCGGGCAAAGACCTGGTTGGCAGGGTACCCGCCCCCGGGACGCGTCCCGGCCACAATGATCGAGGCTGGGAGGCCATGCCGCTTGGTTGTTCCGCTGAGTCGCTCCACCGCAAAGCCTGTCTTCAGGGCCCTGACGAAACCGCGCAACGCGTAGCGCAGCGGGAAGGCCCGTGCTTCGATGGCCTGCATGTGCCTCTCCTTGTATCCCTCAATCGGTTGCCCTTATCAGGCAGCTGCAATCCGACAGGCTGGGATTGGCATCGCTGGGTTGCGCAGCGGCTGCTGGCCGAACCTCGCTGCGGCCGGCCGCACTCCGGCCCGCCCGCGCTCAAGACCTGGCGCAGATTCCCGCTTCGCGTAGAGGTCTGCCTGATGTGGCTGTGTCTTATCTACGGTGGCTTGTGCTCCGGCGTGCCCGCGCGCAGCAGTGCGGACAGGTCTCCAGACCCTAGGCTTGCTTGGGCCACCAAGCGCGTCGGCGGCGGCGCCTCCACATCCTCCTGGAAGCCTGAAGGGCATACGAGGTGCAGGCTGCCAAGCCCTGGTGTCCACAGAAAGCGGTAGGCTCTGGTTACCACCTCCTGTGATGCGGGCGTCCGAGTATCCAGCAGGCTGACAGCCGCCAGATGATCCTTACCGCGAAGCACCACCGGCGCGGCCGCCAGCATTGCGCACACGGCAGGGTTGAGTGTTTCCCAACGCAACAGGTAAAGGTGACTATGGCCGCGTTCAACTATGGTGGTGTGCCACTTGCGCTTGTGACGAAGAACGCCGTCGGTCAGCAGGCCTCGAGCGCCGCCAAAGTTCATCTCCTGACAGCCCAGCGTGTGCGCGTGCTTGATCTCAGACCAATTGAGCGCGGTGTGCACACCCAACTCGGTAAGGTCGTCCCTTCCAGCCATGGTGGCAAATGTCAGCAGTCGCAACACGGTGCCCTGCCTTGTGAACACGGACCCCGCGACCCGCTCCCCTCTGTGCAGCGCCCACATCAGCCCGCCCTGCTCGAAGAGCCCGCGCAGGATTGGCAGGCTGTCGATCCGCGCGTAGGAGCCGAAATGGCACCGGACAAAGGGCAGGTGATACGTGTGATAGAACTCTTCCAGGTCAGCACCGCTATGGCTAAGCTCACAGGTGATGCCACTATCGCGTGCCCGGCGAAGAGCCCTTCGCAGGCTCTTGCCGCTCTTCCCCTGGCACAGTAGGTCTGGATCAGGGGGCATGGTCAGCCACTGATCCACCCACTCGGGAACGCACAGGTAGCGGTCGCTAGAAAGCAGGCCTGCCAACTGGGGATGAAGGCGCACCACAGTCAAATCCACGGCCTGCGACAGCTGTTCGAGCCTGTGGGGCAGAGACCACAATGGTACTGTCCCCAACAGCGTCCGTTGCGGCGAATCCTTCAGCACCATCTCTGCCAGGTATTCGGCCCGCTGCGTCGTACCCACAACCGCTAGGCTGACAGGGGGAGCGCCCCCCGCTGTTCGTCCCCGCAGCTTTGTTATAACGTAAGGGTGAGTCAGTCCCCATGTCAAGCGTGACAAACGCCGCGTTCGAGTCTCTGCGCCAAGCGCTGTTCTACGGTACAGTGAGGCAAGGAGCGAGGCGATGGAGGTCAAGACCCCTCCTCTGGCTCCGGAGAGCCAAGAGCGAAGCCGTGCCGATAAGCATGGCCCAGGGATGCAAGAGGGTGGACTGTGCCTGCCCCTTGGCGTGGGCAGCGTATTCCGATGACTCCGCGCATCTGGCCATGTGCCGGCTCTTCCAAGCGTCTGCTGGTCAAAGATCCTGTACCTGGACAGCGGTCAGCCCAGCGATCAGATCCACATGCCCTGAGGCAGCCAGGTCAATCAGGCGCGTGCCCGGTGGACTGCCGATGCCGGGTTCAAAGCCCCAACGAGAGCAGAGGTGCAGGTGGCGCAGGCCGGGCATACGCAGGAAGTGATAAGCACTGTTGACATCCTCGGCCGTCGCCCGCTGGCTGCAGTGGAGCACGCTGACGGCCGAGAGTTGTCCTTGGTGCTCAAAGATCAATCCCGAGTGGGTCAGCATATCCACCAACCAGGGGTGCAGATGCTCCCAACGCAGCGCCAGCATACGGCTCTTGGGGCGCCTAGCTACCCTCATACCCCACTTTCGTTTGTAGCGCAGGCTGCCATTGGTCAGCAGGGGTCGGCTGCCGCCAAAGTTGATCTGGCCGCAGCCCAGCTCGTGCACATGTTCAACCAAGGTACGGAGGATGACAGTGTAGGCGCCTAACTCGACTGGTCCATAGTCCCCGTCGACGGTGCCCAGCGCTACCGCTGTGGGGACTCTGTCAGGTTGCCCGAAGACGCAGCCCGCTATGCGCTGGCCATTGTACATGACCCAGATCAAACCGCCGAATGGAAAGTAGCCGCGCAAGAAGCTCAGGTTGTGCGGCGAGGCGTACCTCTCGAATCGCTTGCTGACGAAAGGCACGTGGAATCGGTGTAAGAAATCGACAAGATCCGCCTCATCGTGAGAGATCTTGCTGCTGAGACCGTTGCGATCTGCACGGTTAAGGTCGTTGCGCAGGGTGCTGTTCCCTTTTCCGCGGTACAGTGAGCCGAGATCCTGCGGGACATCAAGCCACAAATCCACCATGTCTGGCACGTGCAGGTAGTCCGGACCGAACAACCATCTCGCTGCAAGGCGATCGGTGCGCGCGATGACCAGACTAGCCGAGGGTGCCTTTGCTCGCAGGACACGTGGCAGCTGCCACAGCGGCACACGGCCTAGGCGGCTGTACTCGAAGGGGCCTTTAAGAAGGGCGCTGGGCAGGTATTCTGCCCATGTGCTGCCGGCCACCACCAGGGTGGCTTGTCTTCCGTCCGGGCCAGCCTGTGTGCGCAGCAGGGTCAGCGGGACGGGACGCACGAGGTCTCTCCAGAGCTGGTCCATAAGCAACCCTGCCAGCCTGACTGATCTGGGGATCGAGTAGTAGGCCCTGGATGCCCACTGCGATAGGCCGCTCATT
>Ga0180437_10002904_pt1 | contig 26350 bp, 23 predicted proteins | sample SS_ome_4_FD_132410 | JGI IMG/M metagenome (GOLD analysis project Ga0180437, IMG submission 132410) | Hypersaline lake sediment archaeal communities from the Salton Sea, California, USA - SS_3_D_1 metaG | ecosystem: Environmental > Aquatic > Non-marine Saline and Alkaline > Hypersaline >... | reverse complement strand
CGAAGCCGTCAAAAAAGTGGCTCCTTCTCTTGAAGGTTTTGTCAATAAACTGGTCAACTATTACCACTTCGCCGGGCCTGATTTCCTCCCTGAGTGAGCCGGCGGCACCGGTGGCTATAAGGGCGCGCACACCGATTTTTTTTAAGGCAAAGACATTTGCCGCATAAGGCACCTCGGAAGGACCTAACCTGTGCCCTTTGCCGTGGCGGTTCAGATATGCGATTCTATTGTTGCCGATTCGGCCCAGCATTATCGCATCGCTGCTTTTGCCGAAGGGTGTCTCTACATCAATTAATTCTGGCTTGTCGATTTGCCCTGCAAGCACCTCGCCCAGCCCTGTACCGCCTATAATGCCGATAATTTCATCCGCCATACCGAAAGCTCCTGAAAAATTAACGTTATCTTATATTTATGCGCAGATATTTACAAGCATTGGCTTTGCTTTGCGCAGGAAAATATGCTTGCTTTGTTACTTCATTTTATGTTACAATACCTTTAATTGTGTCTCCTGCCTAAGATACACTCCGCAGGAGAGGAGGTAAATGAAAAGTAATTATACCAGTCGGTGTTATTTGTGTATCCTGGCGGAAAGGCAGCCTTTGTATTTTGGCCGTCGTCTTTTCCTGTCCATGGTGTTTATATTCGCACTTGTTTTATCATCCGGTGCCCCCGCCCGAAACGTCAGAGCCGCCAGGCTTGCAGACCCCAACTTCCGCCGCCAGAGAGTGCAAAAACTCACCCGGCGCAGCATGGAGCATAAAAAACTTGCCCTTCAAACAGCAGGGGAAAAAGGCTGGGTAGCAGAGGAAACCGTTGACGGAACAAAGTATGAACTGCAGGCGATTCGCGACGGCAGGCCGTTAATTCTTATGACCTGTAACCGGAACGCCGGTGTATCTATCGCCGCCGATCTGGTCAGGCAGGCTGCGCCTTATGACGTGAACGGTTCTGGCGTAATGACAGGCTTATGGGATGGCGGGCATGCACGCTACAGCCACAACGAGTTCACAAACGGCCGCGTTAAAGAAATGTCCGGCCACGAAGTAGATGAAGACGGCAGCTCCGCCCTCTACGACCCCAAGGCTCATTCCACACACGTGGCCGGTACTATCGGGGCGACCGGCCTTGACCAGGGTGCGACAGGAATGGCCACCGGTGTTTTCATTGATTCCTATAACTGGGACAACGACCTTTCGGAGGCCACCTCTCGTGCAATGGCGGTGCCTAACGAGCCGAACTCAATAGCCGCCTCTAATCATTCTTACGGTCATGTCTGCGGCTGGGCCTACGGCAGTTGGTCGGGGACGACGGGCTGGCACTGGCACGGGACGTGGGGCAATCGTGAATCAGATTACTTCGGAAGTTACGACGAGACCGCCAGCGACTGGGACCAGCTCTGTTATGATACCAAGTATTATCTACCCGTTCGCTCTGCCGGCAATGACCGCGGTTCTTCGAACAATAGCGCACCTGCGGAAAATACCAAATTCTGGTACTGGGGCTACAAGTTTCCCCTCGGGTGGGATTGGCGGAGCAAAAACTATAAATCCGCCACCGACCCCTGGGACGATTACTGGGACAACGGCGGCTTCGATACCATTATCGGAGGAAACGCCTCTAAGAATATACTCCTGGTAGGTGCCGTCAAAGATGCTGTTACCGCCGGCGAAAGAGATTTGTCCAAAGCGGATATGACTGAGTTTAGCGCCTGGGGGCCGACCGATGACGGGCGCATCAAACCAGACGTTGTAACCAATGGTAAAACAATCTATTCGACCGGAGTTTCAACCGATTCCAGCTATTATACAAGCTCGGGGACGAGTCACTCCTCTCCCGGAGCCTGCGGTGCGGCGGCGCTTATTATCGAGCTATATTCAAAACATTTTCCCGCACAGGCGATGCTTGCAAGTACATTGAAAGGTCTCCTGATTGATACAGCCGATGATTTGGGAAAACCAGGCCCGGACTATAAGTTCGGCTGGGGACTGATAAATACCAAAAAGGCCGCTGACCAGATTTTCGACTATGCCAGGTTCCCCTGTGCAGGAAAGATAATCGAAGACAGCGTCAACGATGTCAATACCACTCGCTGCTATCCCTTTTACGCCGATGCAAATATACCGGTTCGGGCAACACTGTGCTGGACAGACCCACCGGCGGCGGCCCTGAGCGGCCTGGATGATGACTCCCCGCGACTCATAAACGACTTGGATGTTCGAATCACGGACCCTAATGGAGATGTGTACTATCCTTTTATTCTTAATTCTTCCAGCCCGAACAGCCCCGCAGCCGCCGGCGATAATACCATCGACAATGTCGAACAGGTGTTAATCCCTCAGACCGACCTGCCGGGAACTTACTGGATTGAAGTAAGCTACAAAAATTCGCTTACAAATAATCACCAGGACTATTCGCTTATCGTGAGCGGTCAAAGCGCCGCTGATGTCACCGGTGACGGCCTGATTGATAACGGCGACCTTTGTGAAATCGCAGTTCACTGGTTAGAGGATGCACCGTCGGTGGATATCTGGCCGACCGCCGGCGACGGTATTGTGAACCTGCGGGACTTCGCACGCTTTGCTCAAAGCCGGCGCTGATTCGCCGGCTTGTTCGCCCGCCTGAAAAACCACTGAAACTATGATATAATCACCCTATGGGCAATACGTCTCGTCAAATAAAACGCAGAGCAATGCGGTTGGGTTTTGACCTTGTCGGCATTACCGATGCCGCACCCGTCGGAGATGAGGATATCCGGCATTTCAGAAAATGGCTGGACGAAGGTTGTGCCGGCCAGATGTCCTATATGGGTCGTAATTTCGAAAAGCGAGTCGCTCCGGCAAAACTTTTACCCGGAGCGAAATCGGTTATAGTAGTCGCGCTCAATTATAAACATCCTGCGACAATAAACATCTCCGTGAAAAGCAGACCGGTCGGAAGGATTGCCGGTTACGCTCAGTATGAAGACTACCACATTGTGATAAGAAAACAGTTAAGATGCCTGGTCGAATATATCGATAGCATCGAATCAGGCTACAAGTACAAGATTTGCGTGGACTCGGCGCCGATTGCTGAAAGGGCACTTGCCCGGCGTGCAGGTTTGGGATTCACAGGCAGAAACCATATGCTCATAAATCCGCAACTGGGCCTGCAATTGTTCCTTGCCGAGATAGTTACGACCTTGAAGCTGCAAACCGACACCCCCCTGACCGACCAATGCCTGAACTGCGATAAGTGTATCAGGGCCTGTCCAACCGGAGCATTAAAACAGGATGGCTCTTTCGATACCACACGGTGTATCAGCTATCTGACAATCGAGCACAAAAGTGAAATCCCCCACGAGCTTCAAGCTGGTATTGCTAACCGTCTTTTCGGATGTGATAAGTGTATCGAAGCCTGCCCATACAACCGGCAGGCACCTTATACAAACAACCGTCTGCTTGAATTACATCCTGAGTGGGAATCGATTTGCCCGGAGGACATTCTGGAGATGGACGAGCAGCAATTCGGGCAAAGCTTTAAGCACTCCGCTATGAGGCGGCTCGGACTGACCCGGTTAAAAAGAAATGCGCAAATATGCATGGACAATCTGTCACGGGCGCGAAGTGATTGATACAGATAAGGCTTTGCGTTACGGTGCCAGAAAGGTATCGGTCTGACAGCTCGGCAGCTCCGTGCCTTCATAGACGGTGGTATCGCGAAGTGTAAATATGTCGTCTTGTGCCGGGCCGATGCGTCTTTGTTTAACAAATTCCACGCTGCCGTCGTCAAACAAAATATTCTGCCCTTTGTGGTTGTGATTGACGCTGTTAAGCCTTAGCAGGTTATCGTCCAGAAGCACTTTAAGAGGTTTGTTGTAATCTTTCGGCAGCCTCTCGAACAACGGGCTTAAATCAGCCACCAGGATTTTCCTGCCGGCACTTTGGCTCCGAACGCTTTTCGGGCATTTTATTCTTATGCTGAATGTAACATTGCTTCTGTCCGGGAAGTCATTCAGGTTTTGAATATTTTTGACGTTTGCAGTAACAACCTGGCCGGAAGGGTTTCCGGGGCATAAAAAATCACCGGGCTTGACATAGCCTTTTTTAACCAGCCGCCAGAGCTGCCTTGTATTGGAATGATTTTCCTTTCCCTGGTAGCCGATTTTCCACCAGGGCTGGCCGCCGGCAAGTGCGACTGAAGGCATTGCACCGGCATTTTCGGCCCTGCGTTGATGAATGCCGCTGCCGATTCGAGAAAGCTGCATTGCGCATTGCTGCCGGTGGTTGCTGTGTCGTGCATAACTGGTAAGAACATTAAACGAGGTGACGATTATTCCCCCCACGACGATAAACACCGCTGCGGTTGCCAGGTGGCCCCAGATTTCATTTCTGAACCATCCCCTGTTACTGCCTTGTCTTTGTTCTGCTGTCAGCAGCTTTTCAAGATTGCTCTGTGCCTCACCAGCCTGGGTATTTTTGACTCGAAGGACCGCCCGCTCAACTAAATAATCGGGACAGCGTTCAGCTTCGAGGGCCTCCAGCGGCAAAAATGCACTCCTGAGTTTCTGACAGAGCTGTGCAGCTTCACGATTTTCCCTTATCAAAGATTCAATCTCAGCGTTGTCATCATCAGAAATAATTCCAATGCAGTAATCGAGTATCAATTCTTTCTGTTGTGCGGTTAGTGAAACCATATCTATTTCTCAGTCCCCACTGACTCCTTCCATTCTCTGGCAAAACGCCCTACTGCTGTATGCAGTCTGCTCTTAACCGTTCCGATAGGTATACTCAAAATCTCTGTCATTTATTTGTAAGAAAATTTGTTAAAATAGGCTAAAATCAGGATTTCCCGCAAATGCTCCGGCATATCGGCTATTATACGCCTGACAGAGGCGGCAATTTCATCCTTCTGCAGCTCCTCGGCCGGTTGCTTTTCCTGGCAAGAAAGTACATTGAGAACATCAGTAAAGGACATTTCCTCTGCGGCCCCGATACTGCCTATCTGGACAGCGGCTGTGCGTTGTCGTTTTCTCAATGCGTCCTTGGCCTTGTTTGCCGCTATTGTAAAAAGCCATGGCCGAAGAGGGCGTGATTTGTCAAAACTTTCGCGGCTGATATAAAGCTGCACAAAGGTCTCCTGAAAAACATCTTCAACCAGGGCACGGTGATTTAAAAAACGCCCTAAAAACCCATAAAGACCGTTTTTGTATCGATCCACAAGCAGGCGAAACGCCTGTTCGTCTCCATCGCAGTATTGCTGCAGCAATTCGCCGTCACTGGGTCTTTTCTGTGCGTTTTGTTTCATAATATTGAACAAACAACTTTCCGGAAAGGTAGTTATTATAGGTTTTTCATCAAAAAATCAAAAAGATTATGTATTATCTTAAACATAACGCCGGCGGCAAAATGCCAATTTACAAGCCCCGACCGGAGTTAACCGAAGGCAAATCCGCCGAAGGCGGACACAAGAAAGAACCGACAAAAACACCTTTTTTCTTCAGTGTTTCATACTTTTGACACAGGAATCAAAAAGCGTGCTTACCGTCCTGTAAAATAAGGTACTCTTATAATATATTTTATATTGCTAATCAGCCCTTTTGGTAGGATTGTTTTGCAGAACTATTACCGACATCGATAACCCCTGTTCTGGCAAAGCGTTAGCTTGCAAAACATTAAAATTAGTACGGCTTTTTGCACTGTTGCAATGGCTTTAAGTTGATTTATCCACAATTAAATGATATACTCTTAAAATTATGGTAAAACCTACACGGGGCACCAAAAAGAAGACTCCCAAACGTTCCTCCCATAAGAAAACAACGGGGAAAGTGGTACCGGTGCGCTCAAAAAAGCCTTTTAAGAGCTATGAGCAGGCTTTGAAGTATCTGTTTGACCGGACCGACTACGAAAAGCAAAGGCGCATTCGCTACAACGTTACCACTTTCAGTCTTAATCGAATGAAGAAATTTCTTTCGCTGCTGGGCAATCCGCACAAAAAATTCAATACAATCCATATAGCCGGTACAAAAGGCAAAGGCTCGACAGTCGCTATGATTGGCAGGATGCTCGAGGCCCATAACTATAAGGTCGGTCTTTATACCTCTCCGCATCTGGTTCATTTACATGAACGCATTACGGTCAATTCGAAGTTGATCAGCCAGCAGGAAATGCTCAACCTGATGAACCGTCTGTATGCATCCGCTGAGAAAATCGCAAAATCTGAGGCGCCAAGCTTCTTCGAGGTTATGACGGCTTTGGCTTTTTTGCATTTCGCCGATTCGAAGGTGGACATCGCCGTGATTGAAACGGGCATGGGAGGCCGTCTCGACAGCACAAATGTCATTAAGCCAAAGGTTATTGGAATCACGAGTCTGAGCATAGACCATCAGCAGCAGCTCGGTGACACGCTCGACAGTATTGCCCTGGAAAAGGCCGGCGTCTTCAAAAAAGGCGTTCCTGTAGTTACAGTGAACCAGCCGCCTGAAGCTATGCAGGTTCTCAGAAAACGTGCTATGGCCATGAAAGCGCCACTGAGCACTACAGGTGATGACCTGGATTTTTCATATCGTTTCGAGACTTCCCCGGAGCATGGACCACACACGCGTATTTGTCTTGATACCAAGTCAAGCAAATTTGAACACCTCAAGGTACCGCTTTTTGGCAAGCATCAGGCGATTAATTATGCTCTGGCTTTAGCGATAGTGGATAAACTGAAGACCGGTGGTTTCGATATCGACACTGAGAAAACGGCATCAGCTCTGAATGGATTCAGCCTGATGGGGCGAATGGAGATGATATGCCGGGACCCGCGAATTATGATTGACGCCGCTCACAACGCCGCCAGCATAAGGGCCTTGATACACGCCGTTGGCCAGAATATACCTTACGATTCGATGGTGGTCATTTTCGGCTGCAATGTGGACAAAGACATTGACGGCATGCTCAGGGAGCTCCAGTACGGCGCCGACAAGGTGGTATTTACCAGAAGCACATCGGCAAAGGCGATGCCGCCTGATGAGCTTGCCGACAGATTCGGCAAGATTTGCGGCAAGATGTGCCAGAGCGCTTCCAGTCTCGGCCAGGCATTGAAGCTGGCTAAAAGTGCGGTCGGACGCGAAGACCTTATCTGCATCACCGGCAGCATATACCTTATCGGGCTGGCCCGTACCCGTTTTATGCCTGATTAAGGGACACCGCTGCACCTCTGTTTATAAACTCATTCAGAGAGCCGGACTTCTTTCACGAATAGTGAGCGAGATACCTGCTGTAGTTTGAGTTGTTAAATAGCTCGAAATGCGAGCGAGAGGATTCGAACCTCCACCTCCTTTCGGAGACAAGGACCTAAACCTTGCGCGTCTGCCGGTTCCGCCACGCTCGCAAATGCCACCTGCCTGCCCAACCGCCCGCCGGACAGTTACGGTTCGCCGGATAAGATGTCAGAATGGAATATCTTTCGTCTTTTGCTGCGTTTTTGCTTCCGGTTTTTTTTGCTTCTCGCCTTCACCCTTTGATATCTTCTCGATACGCTCCTCGGCTTTCTGCAGTATAGCCCGGCAGTGCTTAATCAAAACCATTCCTTTTTCATACTGTGCGAGACTGTCCTGCAGTGCTATTTCGCCTTGTTCTATCTCGCCGACAATACCGGTAAGCTCCTTAATCGCCTCTTCGAAGCTCAGCTTGCTTATATCATCCGGATTTTTGCTGTTACTGCTTTTTGTCATAATCAGCCCCTTGTTCAGTCCGCCTTATTTTGCTTATTTGCTACCGTGCTTTCAATTACATTTTCCTGTGCCAGCTCAGTCAGAAGTATATCGCCTATTTCAATATCATTCACGCTTTTAACCAGCATTCCGGTTTTTTTGTTTTTGCTTATACTGTAGCCTCTCCGCAGGACCGCCTTCGGGTTAAGGCCTGCAAGAAGGTTTTCAGCCGCTGTCAACCTCATCTGCCCGCGGTGGACAGCAGCCTTAGCTGCCGCGAGGGCACGACCGGTCAGGTTGGCAAGCCCGATAGCTTTGCTTTTTAACAGACGATGAGGCTCAATCTGTCTTATTAACTCTTCTTTTTGCCTGATGTTCTCGAGAGCAGCCTCCAGCCTCTTTTTGGATAATAATAATAATTGGTTCTCAAAGTCGTCGATTACCTGTGCCTGTTCGCGAATTCTGAATATAGGCCTGGTGAATACGGCCGCAGCCTGTATTTTTTCCAGTTCCTTTACCGAGATGTTAAGGCAATGCATCACCGCCGAATGAAGCCGATTTTCAGCCGCATTCAACCTTTCCATTATTTCGTTTATGTCAGGCACCGCAGCAACACCTGCTTTTGTCGGCGTGGAAGCTCTTTTGTCGGCCACCAAATCGGCTATGGTCATATCGTACTCGTGACCGACCGCACTTATAACGGGTATCTGCGAGGCGAAGATTGCCCGTGCCAACACCTCCTCGTTAAAGGCCCACAAATCTTCAAGAGACCCGCCACCCCTGCCGACTATCAGCAAATCGAGCCTGAGCTGTTCATTTCGACGGTTCACTTCGCCAACAGCCTCTGCTATCTTCTGTGCAGCACCTTTTCCCTGCACGGGAACCGGATAAAGGAAAAGTTTTGTACAGGGCCACCGCTGCTGCACACTTTGTATAATATCTCCTACGGCCGCACCGGACTCGCTGGTTAAAATCCCAATCCGACGCGGGAATTCAGGCAGAGATTTTTTGTGTTCATCTTTGAAAAGTCCTTCCTGACGGAGTCTCTTTCGCATCTGCTCGAACGCAAGTTGCAGTGCGCCGACGCCTTTTGGCTGCATAGTCTCAACGTAAAACTGGTACCTGCCCTGCGGCGGATACACATTTATAAATCCGACAGCAATTATCTCCAGCCCGTTTTCGGCCTCGAATTTCACTCTCTGATGATTGCTCTTCCACATAATGCAGGGCAGTATTGCCCTGTCGTCTTTGACAGAGAAATAGCGGTGCCCGCTGTGATGCCGCTTCCAGCCGGTTATCTCGCCTGCCACCGCTATTTTTGCAGGAAGACCTTCCTCCAGCAGCTTTTTGATAAGCCTGTTTATCTGGCTGACAGTAAATATTTTGTCTCTGGTATCAGGCATAGCAGAATAAAGTTGCAGCTATCTTCGGTGAGTATGTTTTTGGCCTTGATGCGACACACACCTGTCACACCTTGCATAAAACAATGGAATACTTTGTTAATACCTCCGATATTCTCATTCAGGGCACCCAAAGGCAACCAAAGTGTCGAAAAATCCCGCTGGGCTACCGGTGGGGGGGTGGCCCAGCAGGGTTTGATTTCCACATTTCTCTTGTCACCATCAAACCTGCAAATTCGATTCAGACCCCGAATAACTCTCTCACACCGCACCTTGCCTGGAATGTGCATCACCACTACCGCACGAGCCGCCCATTATTCTATCCGCCCGCGGTAGAGACGCCGCTGCAGACTGTTTTGCCATTGTGTCCAGTTCTTATCACTTTTCTCCTGCTCCACTGCACCGGTTACCTGATTGAGCTTGGCGTCCAGATCGTCAAGGTAGTTGACCATAAACGCCTCCGCCGTCGCCGGAAGAACCGGCGAGCCGAATTCATATTGCCCGTGGTGTGACAGTATAATATGGCCCAGAGAATCCAGTACGGTCTCATCAATAACCTTCCCCTTTCTCGCAAGTGCATCGGTTTTTCGATGCAGCATAAGCAACGTCTTGGTAATGTGACCTATCAGCTGCCCTGAATCGGTATATGAAAGCGCCATATCATAAGAAAGCTCTTGTGTCTTGCCTAAATCGTGCAGTAAAATGCCCGCCAGGACCAAATCGGACTGCACCTTCGGGAAAAACCCCAGTATTGCAACGGCCATCCGCATCATATTATGGGTATGTTCCAGAAGCCCTCCCAGATAGTTATGGTGAAGCTTTACGCCTGCCGGCGCCTGGCGAAATTTTTCCATTAACACCTCATCGGCAAAAAACTCGGCTGCAATCATTCGCAACTGGCGGTTCTTGATTTTACCAACCATAGCTTTTAGTTCTTCGAACATTTTCGAGGTGTCTTTTTCTGTTCTGGCAAGGAAATCTTCCAAAGTCACCTTCGAGGAATCAACGATACTGATACTGTTAACAATAATTTGAAGATTGTTCTGATATTGCTCGCTTCGCCCCGCGATATGGACAAAACCATTCTGCGGAAGTGCCTTATATGTCTCTTCGGTGGCCTGCCACATCCTGGAGTTTACCTGCCCGCTCTTGTCAAGCAGATACATAGCAATATACAAATCACCTTTCGTTGTACTGCGCAGCACCGGGCTCTTAATCAGATAAATATCATCTACCGTATTTCCCGGTGAAATGTCTTTTATAAATGTGTGCGCCATTATTCCTCCGTATGATGAGTTAAATTACTGAAACAATACTGTTATACCTTCATCTTTGAGCGTACCAACTGGTCCGGATTAAGTCAAAACAAATGGCCAAAAAAACAATCAGCCTGGACCGCTTATATCTATAACAATAACCGTTACGTTGTCAAACCCGCCCGCCGAATTAGCTGCCTCAACCAGTAATTTACAGCACCTGCCGCATTCTTTATTTTCTCGCATAATGTCTTTTATCCTCATCTCAGCCACCAGGTCCGTCAGTCCGTCCGTGCACAAAAGCAGCCTGTCGGCCCGTTTCAACCGGAATGTTCTGACAAACGGCTCGATAGTATCTTCCATACCGATATATTTTGTCAGCAGATTGTATTCAGGATGGTTCTGGATTTCTTCCGACTTTATCAGGCCATTGCGCGCAAGCAGGGCGGCGCCGGAGTGGTCCCGGCTCTTTTGTAACAATCTGCCGTTTCGCAACAAATAAAATCTGCTGTCGCCCACGTTAACCATAAAACAGCGCCCACCTTTTACCAAAACGGCAACGACCGTTGCCCCCATACCTGCAACTCCCCGACCTGACAATCCGGAAGACAGCACCAGGCCGTTCAACTCCAGAACAGCTCTTCGCAGCATATCCCGAAATGCTCGGATGCTTTGTCCCTTGAGCCTGGCTGCACTGTCTCGAACAATTTCCGGTAGTTTTTCAGATACAATTTGCGATGCAGCTTCTCCTCCGGGATGGCCTCCTATGCCATCGGAAACCACAAACAATCCGGACCTGTATTCCGGGCTCAGTGCAAGAGGAGACAAGGCCACAAACGTATCTTCGTTTCGTTCCCGAATTTCCCCTTTGCTACTTACCCCTGACCAGAACAAAGATAAATTATAAACATTGCTGTTATGTTTGTTTTCTGCCATCTGCCAATGGCTCCTCACGGATTTATACCATTTAGGGTAATTGGTATTACGGACAAATAAACCTGCACTATACCAGCGACTGTCGGCACCAGGGGCAATAATTCCAGTACTCGGAATCCACGCTCCAACTGCAACTGCCGCACACTTCCGGGAACACCCGGTTTTGCCAGGCTCGGCGGATTTTCCGCCGGCACCACGGGCAGTATCTCATAAACCTCGCGAGTTTGCCTCCGCAGTATTTGCATTTTGCGTGGTAACGAACCGATTTTGACGTGTCAGAGACGTTTAGCTCGAACCCTCTGCCGTAGCACCACGGACAATATTGCCATTGCGCCAGCACCCCCCGGCCGCATCGTGGGCAAACATGGTCATAAGAGCTGCGTATCTCGAATGTATTTCTTTCGCTCCCGCACCACGGACAAATCGCCATACTCTCTGATAAAGGCTCGCCGCAGTCCACACATTTGAACAGCCTGCCGAGCACTCTTTCATACTTCTTGACAAACGTCTTTCTCCGCATCATCTGCCAGTTGTTTCTTTTTACGCTGTGCCGATGAGCTCCTTTACTCGTTGCAGAGCTGCTGAAACGCAGTGACTTTGGTGTTGCCTCAATAAGCGCATCGAGCATCTCGCCCGCATTCTCAAACCGCTTATACGGGGTAACTGCTATTGCCTTGCGGACAAAACCGACAAATTTCAGGCTGGTCTTTTCCCGCAGACGCTTATGACCGGCTGGCGGCCAGCGAAACGGCCAGCTCGGCAAAACCCCCGTCAGGTATTCATAAAGTATCAGACCGACCGCGAAACAATCACTGCGATATGTCGGACGACCGTAAGCCTGCTCCGGTGCCACATAGCCAGGCGTACCGAACTCATCGAGCGTCTTATTTCGCCTTTTGACACGCAAAGAAATCCCGAAATCTCCCAGGGCGGCCCAGCGGTTCCGGAAAAGGAAAATATTACCAGGCGTAACGTCACAGTGAACCACATGATGGCGATGTGCGAAATCCAGACCCTCCAGTACCTGATGTATAATACCCACAATCCGTTTGGCAGACATCGGCTTGGAGCAATCACCAAGAGTTTTTGTCGACAGGACTGTTACCAGAACTACATAATCATCGATAATATCTGCATTCTTGACTGGCATAATGTGCGGATGTCTCAACCTTGCCAGCAGTCTGATTTCCCGAAGAAGGCTGCGGCTTTTATATTCACCCTCCACACCTACAGGTGGAATTTTCAAGGCCACCCTGATTCCTTCCACGGTGTCCATTGCCCGCCAGACCTGGCAGCTTCCACCTTCGCCGAGGCATTTCTCAAGATAGTATTTGCCAAGACGGGTACCAGCCTTCAGTTTTGCTCTTCCGGCAAGAATATGACCGACGTTTATCTTGTTTTTGACCATTTCTTTCATAAAACCCCTTGTCCTGCTAAAATCCTGAAAACCAACGAGACAAAAAACACTTCAGCAATAGATTCGACTTACGGATTATACCTCAATACGCCCACACTGCCAGGTCTGTTCCGTCACTTGAAAATCCTGAACCGCCCCAAAAAACCCGTGCGCCTGCCGAGACGGGCTCTGGCAAGGCTGGGCTGAGAGGTCTTGGTACAACTCCTGCTGATTAAAGCCGGGGCCCATACCCGGAATGATGCAGATATTTTCCGGCGTACCTTACTTTCAGGATTCGGAATGGTCGCTCCGGTTTTGGTCGGCTTGTTGCGAGTCCTTTTCGGGCGGGCTCTCGTCATCCGCTTGTTCAGCAGCTTCTTCGGCCTGAGTTTCAGCAGGCATCTCTTCAGTGTCCTTTTCAGGGCTGGGCTGAAACTCTTCGGTACGGGGAATGTAGATATCTTCGATAGGGGTATTATCAACTTGTTTTCTAAGCAGGGCGTAGATGACCGTGCTGGCGGAGAAGCAGAAGCTGGCTATGAATGCCGCAAGCAGGCCGATGACGGCAAGAACTGAGATAAAAACGAGGAACGAAGCGACGGTTTGAGTCCAGGCGGAAGGGGCGGATTGTGCCGACCCGAGAAAGTTCATAAATTCAGGCTCAGGCCACATAGCATGGAGTTTATCGCCACCTTCCGGATTTGCTGCGAAGACCCCGTAATCGACAAGCCGGTGGGGAACCCAGATTAGCAGAAAACCGAAGAGCCTGACGACCCAGTAGCATATCGACCCATAGACAGTAGCAACGGCAACATAGAAACCCATTTTCCAGGGACGTGCGTAGATGTAGCTGAAGGCCCGGCTGATAGAGTCGAAAGCATCTGACCCATCGTAGGCAATGGCGGGGAACATTAATATGAAACCTGCTACAACTCCCACCAGGATAACGGTAATGATTGTTCCGCCGATAAGGGCAAGGGGCATAGAGACACCCATTATCAGTTCACCGACATAAGGAATATTTGCTATCAGACCCAGGATGAAAACAAATAACCCGATAAAGACGATGATGACCAGCGGTGTGAGCGGTGCGGTAAAAAAACTCAGAAATCTTTTAACACTGTAGCTGATGGCTTTGGACAGAGCGGGTTTTTCGCCCTGCGCAAGCTGGAGAGCGGCGATGCGGCATAAACAGCCCCCGGCGATTGAAAGTGCCGCCAGCATTATGGCAAAGAAGACAATGGAGTATAACAAATGATATTTCACCGCCCATCTTAATGCGCCGAAACATTCGGCGACGTTGACGGTGAACCCGGCCAAATCAAAGGCAAACAGAGAGGCCAGCGCAAAATGGAAGTGTGAAGCGGTAAATCTCCAGAGGCACTCGAACACACCGGTACGCTGATGACTATCCTTCGAGTCTTCGATAAAAACCTCTGCCTCAGCAGGGCTCTCGATGTAGATTTGAAGCTCTGTGGAGGTAACTGTGTCGTTTTCGACGACAGCAGCAACGGAAGGGTTTATGGCGTCCATAACCCAGCCGGAAAGACAGATGACAGCAATGGCGACAAAGGCAATCATTAACTTAGTGGGATGTATCGCCAGCCGGAATGACCTGAAAATGTTTGGAAACAGGATGTTTTGGAAAGGATTGGGATATTGATTTTTATCAGCCATTTTGATTCCTTTCAAGTATATGTTTTCAGATGCAGGAGTCGGTTATTTGACTATATTTATAGATTGTTATCGGCCGATTTCAATAAATTTATAAGATATTTTTGTCGGCAGTGGGGCTGTCGGGGCCGGTTGTGATATTTTCGTCTGACTTTCCCGACAGGCGGTATCCGGCGTCGAACCACACACCGAGGTCTATAAAACGGCACCTCTCGCAGCAAAAAGGATAGTGCTTCAACAGGGATAATTTGCGACCAGGCGGCGGTTCGATAATTCTTTTGCAGACGGGGCATCGGTGTTGCATTTTGAGATTATCAGTTATTCTGCAGGCGGTCTTGTTACCAGGCCCTGCTCGAGCTTTCTTGCAAAATCGACGCAATACCTGGCCCAGGGCTGCGCCCGCAGACGAGTCTTAGGTATGGCTTTGCCCGTACCTTCGCAGATGCCGTATATCCCATTTTCAATCCTTCTGAGGGCATCGTCGATTTCTTTAATGAGCTTCCTTTCGCCGTTCATCAGGTTCAGCCACAATTCCTGTGAGTAGTTGTCGCTCCCGATATCGGCCATATGAATCGGCATAGACGAAAGGTCGCCGCTGGCGTCGAGCCTGGATTTCTTAAGAGTTTCATCCTCGATTTCGTTGACATCGCCGAGAATTTCAATCCTCTTTTCCCACAGGAGTTTTTTGAAATGCCGCAGCTCATCCTTTGACAAACGGCTTTGGGCATCTTTCTTACCTTTCGTTGTTTTTTTCTCTTTTGCCACCAGAACAACTGCCTTTCATTGGACTCGATAAACTCTTTCCAGCTTTTCAGCAAAACCCTACTTTATACTATAGCAAGTTTTCTGTGTTCGAACGAAAATTCGGCTCTGTTTTTTTTATTCCTCACTGCCGGCGGGAGTATAATAACTGGTCGCCGTTTATGCAAGTCAATTTATTGCCGCTTCTTGTAACTCCCTTCTACTCAAAGGGTTAGAGAGGCAACAGCCGTTGTTCAGATGCGGTCGGTTTTGTTCTGACGTGAAAGAATCCGGCGGTCTTTTGCCAGGCTGCCGAGCGGCAGGAAAAATCTTTCACTGCCGACAGTTGATACGAAGGTTTCCACAGCGAAGGTTTTTTCCACGTTTTGAGGCGTGAGAACTTCGTGGACCGCCCCGTATTCGAAGCAAGAGGCCAAAGATGAAGCAGAGGACTCCCCGCGATGCGTCGCAGCGGGCTTTAACAATAAGGCACTGTCAGCATACTGAGCGGCGAGATTGATATCGTGCGTAGCAGCTATGATGGTTTTGGACTTTTCGACCTGGGCGACCTTGAGCAGGTCGTAGATTTTGACCTGGTGTCTTAAATCGAGGAAGCTCGTCGGCTCATCAAGCAGCAGAATCGATGTGTTCTGGGCGAGGGCGCGGGCGATGAAAACTCTCTGACGCTCACCGCCGCTGAGGCTGGTGAGAGGGCGGCTCTTGAAGGCGAATGTATCGGTGGCACGCAGAGCTTCATCGACTATACTCAGGTCTTCTGAGCTCTCAAAGCCGGAGGAGGTGAAAAAAGCGGTTCGGGCCATCAGAACGGTCTCAAGGACAGAGAATCCGAAGGGCGGCGGAGTCTGCTGGCGGACAACAGCGATTTTGCGGGCAAGTGATTGGCTGGAGTATGACTTAAGCGATCTTGAGTCAACATTTATCGTGCCGGAACTGCACCTGAGCAGGCCTGAAAGCAGGTTCAGCAGTGTGCTTTTGCCTGCCCCGTTTGGCCCGACGATTGCAAGGAAAGAGCCGGCCGTAACATCGAGAGTAAGACCACGCAGCACAGGCTGTTTTGCTGTGTATGAGAAGTTGAGATTTTTGATTTCTATAATGCTCATAATTGCGATTATTTTATCAACTCTTTTTCACAATACCTTTGTCAAAACGCACTTTTGCGAGTGTGCCGGATTAGAAGGACCAGGAAAAACGGGCCTCCCACAATGGCCGTGATGATACCAACCGGCATTTGTGCAGGGGCTACGATAGTTCTCGCAATGGTATCGGCTGCAACGAGGAACACCGCACCGGCCACAGCGCTTAGAGGTATGAGCTGCCGGTGGTCAGCCCCAAAAAGCAGCCGGACGGCGTGAGGAACGATGAGGCCGACAAAGCCGATAAGCCCGCTGAGACTGACAGCTACTGCGGTTACTGCCGAGGCAACGGCGAAAGCGATTGTTCGTATGGCCGCCGTGTTGATGCCGAGGTTCTTAGCATCCTGCGGACCGAAAGTCATAGCGTTTAACTGCGGACTAATCTTGTAGAGTGCCATTACAGCAAGTGCAACAAAACCGCCGGCCAGCCACAATACAAAAAATTCTTCTTCCAGAATATTGCCCATAAGCCAGAATATCGTGGAGTAGAACTCGGAACTTTTTGCAACTGAAATCAGCAGCATAATTACGGCCGAGAAAAAAGCGTTAACGACGACACCGGCGAGCAGCAAAGTGGTTGTTTTGTTCTTTTTGGCCAGTTTTGCGATAAACCAGACCAGCCATACTGTACCGAGAGCACCTGCGAAGGCGAAGACGGCCAGTGGTGAGCGGCCGAGCAATGTCCACTCGATACCCAGGATTACCGCAGAGATAGCGCCAAGCCCCGCACCGGAAGAGATGCCGAGGATATAAGGTTCTGCAAGCGGGTTGCGAAGCAGCGCCTGAAACACTACCCCCGCCGATGCAAGGGCGGCACCGACTATCGCAGCAAGTATAACGCGCGGCACTCTTACCCGGATAAATATCTGGTAGTCGGGATTTGCAGCCTTGCCGTCAGCGTGGCCGGCGAATACATTTCTCAGCGAAACTTTTTCGGTGCCGATGACAGAGCATACAAGCATCACCAAAACCAGGATGATAAGTGCCAGGGCAATTCGCCTCAGAAGTCTTTTTGCGGTTAGAAGCTCTTTCATAAAATAGTCAATCTTTATCGTAAAATAGCTGCGACCCGCCACAGGCTGGCTCAGTCAAAGCCGGATGGAGACACTCGGTGATTTTCTCTGCGCCGCTGTCAATACGCGGACCGAGTCTGGAAACACTGTCAGCATCGATTACATGGATACGCCGGTTTTCCACGGCGGAGAGACCTTTGAATTTTTTATAATATTCGAGGGCCTCTTTGCGCTGCTCCCGGAGATTTTCGCAGTTCTCAGAGGCCTCGATTATAACCTCGGGATTACAGGCATAAAGCTGCTCTGCACCGATGGGAGGATATTTGTATATGGACGACTCGACCACGTTTTTGCCGCCGGCAATCTGAATAAGCCGGCTGATAAAGGTATCCGGCCCGGCAACACGCAGAGGACGTCTCTGCACGACCCATAGTGTTCCGGGTTTTTTGTACGCCCGGACCTTTTTCGACAGGTTGTTCAGGTTTGTTTTTATTGAATCGATTACTTGCCGGGCAGCCTGCATCCGGCCGGCGGAAGTGCCGATTTTCTCGATGGCCGTGTAAAGGTCGCCGAGGTCCTCGATTTTTACGGTCAGTGTATTAAACCCCATACGGTCCAACCGGTGTGCGAGGTTTATCTGCTGCTCGAAAGATAGTGTTACGATGAGCTGTGGCTTGGCGGCGATAACGGCCTCGATATTCGGCTGCCAGAAAGTCCCGATTTTGGGCTTTTCTTCCGACTCAGGCGGGTAGTTGCTGTTACGGCTGACACCAACTATTCTTTCGTCGAGATTAAGGGCAAAGAGGATTTCAGTCAGATTCGGAGCGGTAGATATTATTCTTTGTGGTTCACAAACATCGTGAACGGGTTGGGTGCTTGAACTGCGTGAAGCAAAGAGTACCACGGACAAGACTATCCAGATTGCAAAAGCGATTATCAGGTATTGCAGCTTCATCAGGTTCTCTTGAACTGTTTTTTGAGCTCTTTGGTTGAAAATTTTATGGACGCAGGCCGACCATGCGGGCATCGGCTGGATTGTGAAGAGGCCTCTTTGTCTGAAAGAAGCTGCCCTATCTCTTCGTCGCTCAACTGCTGACCGAGCTTTATGGCCGCCTTGCACGCCGTCATAGCCAGCACTTCGTGAAGGAGCTGCTGGTAATCTGCCGGGCCTTGTTCGGCAAGCAAATCGAGCAGGTCTTTGACATAGTCAACAAGCTGCATTTTCGACAGCAGAGTGGGGAATGTCTGGACCGACCACGTGTTGGGGCCGAAAGGTACAATTTCGATTGCCAGTTTTTCCAGAAGCTCCGCGTGCCGCTCAACGGTCTCCGACTGCTGGGCCGTCAACTCGAAACTCTCCGGAATGAGAAGTTTCTGGGATTCGAGCCTGCCTCTCTCGAATCTCCGCCGTAGCTTGTCGTATATTATTCGCTCGTGAAGTGCATGCTGGTCGATGACTACGAAGCCATCCTCCTCAACAGCGACTATGAAGCTGTTGTGAATCTGAATAAAGGCTCGTTGTCCGAGCGGGTGCTCGAAATGCTGCGATGCTTTAAAAGGACTTTTTTCATACTGCGGGACATTTTCCCCCGGCGCCCCGGCGCACCGGGTGTGTGTTTTGAATTGCAGTGTCGGTTGTGCCTGAGGCCTGTGTTTCTTGAAGAATTCAGACATCGCATCAACGATTTCTTTGCGGCTCTGCGGCAGTTGTGAATCGGCAGTCAAAGCAGGTGTTCTGGCGGGAACCTCCAGGTCCGAGCCGAGGAGCTTATCGCGAAGGGCTGCCAGAATCTGTGAATGAAGAAGGTTAGAGTTGTAAAAGCGGACCTCGATTTTTGTTGGGTGGACGTTCACGTCGTAATCGTCGCAGGGCATCTGAATAAACAAAAAGATAACCGGATAGCGGCCAGGTTCGATGTGCCCGCGATAGGCTTGCCTGACAGCATGGAAGATAAATTTATCGCGAATATAACGGCCGTTAAGAAAAACGTACTGAAATTTGCTGTTCGTTCTGGACACCGACGGCTTACCCATCAGAGCGGTGATTGCGATTTGCTTTTCTGTAACCTGCGATTGGAGAAGATTTTCGGCAATTTCGCCGGGAAAAAGGCTTTGAATTCTCTGTGTAATTGTCTCATCTGCGTTCAGGTGATAAAGCTCTCTGTTGTTGTGCAATAACCTCATTTCGATATTGCGATACGCCAGTGCAAAGCGTGTAAAACATTCACTGATATGTCCCATTTCGGTATTTGTTGTTTTCAGAAATTTCCTCCTGGCCGGGAGTTTATAAAACAGGTCTCTTACCTCGATTGCGGTCCCGTAGTCGGCACTGGCCGGTTTAACGGCGGTCTTTTCACCGCAGTCAATTTCGATTGAGCTGGCGTGTGGAGCAGCTTCGAGCCTGCTTGTAGCTTTGATATGAGCAACCGAGGCTATACTGGCAAGGGCCTCTCCTCTGAATCCGAGGGTTGTGATTTTCTGCAGGTCATTGTCTGTTTTTATCTTGCTGGTGGCATGGCTCTCGAAGGCAAGGCTGAGGTCCTCGGCATCCATCCCCCCGCCGTCATCGGTAACCGAGATTAGTTTTTTCCCGCCGTCGAGCAGACGAAGGGTAATTTTTTTCGAGCCGGAATCAATACTGTTCTCGATAAGCTCTTTAACCACGCTGGCGGGGCGCTCGATAACCTCACCGGCTGCAATTTTATTGATTAAGTTCCGGTCAAGAGAGTATATCCTGCTCATTTTTTTCTCTTATCAGCTTTCCCGCTGCTGCGAATCGGGGCGAGCAATGAGGTTTTGGCCGGTCATCTCGGCCGGCTTTGCCAGACCCATCATATAGAGAAGTGTAGGTGCGACGTCCGCGAGTTTGCCGTCGGATTTGAGCTTTGAATTCCTGAACTTTTCATCGAATACTATCACGGGCACCGGACCGGTGGTGTGAGCGGTGTGCGGTTTTTCACTGCCTTCGGCTACCATTTTCTCGAAGTTGCCGTGGTCGGCCGTGATTATTGCGGCACCCTTGAGAGACTTTACTTTATCCAGAATTTTCCCTACACAAACATCTACGGCTTCAGCGGCTTTGACCGCTGCTTCGAGTATTCCCGTGTGTCCTACCATATCCGGATTTGCGAAATTCACAATATATACCTCGTACTTCCCGGCCGCAAGCCTGTCAAGAACAACATCGGTGACCTCGTAAGCGCTCATCTCAGGTTTCAGGTCGTATGTTCTGATGCGCGGTGATGGAACAATTTGCCGGTCTTCGCCGCCGAAGGGTTCTTCGGTATAGTCGTTGAAAAAAAACGTGACGTGTGCGTATTTTTCGGTCTCCGCGCACCGAAATTGTTTCAGACCTAAAGAGCTCAGGTACGAACCGAGAATATTTTTCATTTTAGGCGGCTTAACGAAAGCGACCGGCGCCGGTATGCCGGAATCGTATTCGGTCATACACACGAATGCTATATCTGGCTTTGCGGCCCTGTCGAACCCCTTGAAATCCGGCATTACGAATGCCCGTGTAAGCTCGCGAGGTCTGTCGCCACGGAAGTTAAACAACACAACTCCGTCGCCGTCATCGATGGCAGCAACGGGTTGATTGTCCTGGTCAACGATACACGTAGGTTCGATAAATTCATCGGTAACGTCTTTGTCGTAGCTTTGAATTACCGCTTGTTGGGCCGAGGAGGCTTTAAGGCCTTTACCCGTCCGAAGGCACTGATATGCCTTCTGGACCCGCTCCCATCTGCTGTCCCTGTCCATAGCGTAGAATCGACCTGAGACGCTTGCAATTTTCCCGATACCGATTGAAGCGCACTTTTCCTCGATTTGTTTTATGTAATCTATACCGCTGTCGGGAGGAGAGTCTCGACCATCGGTAAAGGCGTGGATGAAGACTCTTTCTATATTGTTTCTGGATGCCAATTCTATCAGGCCGTAAAGGTGCTCGAGCAGAGAATGGACACCGATATCGCTGCACAGACCCATAAGGTGGAGTTTCGAACCACGCCTCTTTACGGACTCGATAAGTTTTTTCAATTCGATATTTTCAAAAAACGAGCCGTCACGGACAGCATTGCTGATTCTCACTGATTCCTGCGGCACGACTCTACCTGCCCCGATATTCTGATGACCGACTTCGCTGTTTCCCATTGTCCCGTCCGGCAGGCCGACATCCAGGCCGCTGGTACGCAGCAGACCGTGAGGATATTCACTCATAAGGGTATCATCAACGGGAGTTGATGCCTGTTTTACAGCATTATTTTTGTCCTGTTTTGCGTCCGGGTTAAAACCCCAACCGTCGCGGATTATCAGCATAAACGGCTTTCTCTTCAGCGTTACTTTCTCGGTAGCCATAAATCAGGGACCTTTCAAAATAATACAGTATAAATGCCACACATCGGGCGTACAGGTAAGACCTGTAAGAAGCAAAATTGACCAGCTATGGTATAGGTACGCACCTGGGATGTCAAAACATTTAATAAGGTAACAATAAACCGCCCCTCGTGGATAATCCCTCCAGCGGCGGATTAAGCTTTTGCACAATAGCAGGTTTTTGTTATAATGCCGCCGGAAACCTGAGCTTATTGTCTGTTCGAAAAGGGTATGTTATGCTAAGAAAAACAGTTATCTGCGTGTGTATGTGCACACTCATTTTCTGCCTCGGCTGTGCCGGACAGCAAAAATTGGCCTCCTCTGAGTTCGAACTTTATGTGGACGCAGTCCAGTTGCGAACCGAGCAGAACAATACAAAAGCGATAGAAAAACTCAAAGAGGCGGTTGAAACAAATGACCGGTTTTCGCAGGGCTTCTCCCTTATGGGTGAAATTTATGCCGATGCAAACGACTACCAGAACAGTGCAGATGCTTATCAAAAAGCAACGCACCTGAATCCGTGGTCATTCAAAGACTATCTATCTCTGGGGCGCGTCTATGAGATTATGGAAAAATTCGCCCGGGCGGTAGGTGCATACGTCCGTGCATGCAAGCTGGAGCCAAAGCATTTAGAGGCGCATCTTGGCGCGGCACGCTCTTATTATAAAATCGCCGATTATAACAATGCTTTGATTTATGCCGGCAAGGCCGAGACGCTCGACCCGAACGCCGAAGAACTGCAAAAACTATTAGGTGACGTTCACGAGGCGAAGAAAAACCATAAGCAGGCGATACGTTCTTACAAGAGGGCGCTGGAGATAAACGGCAACAAACCAGATATTATGAAACCGCTTGCGGTAGCATATCTTCGGACAAACAAAATTGAACCCGCCGCGGAATTATTCAACTCAATCATAGAGCTCGACCCTAACGACAATCAGGCACATCAATATATGGGCTATATCTACGTTCTGAAAGATGAAGTGGAAAAGGCCACAGAAAGTTATAAAACAGCAATCAGAATTGACTCAACTGACTGGCAGGCATACAGGGGGCTGGGCGTAGCGCTGCTCAAAAAATCACTGAAAAGTGGTGATGAGTCGCTTAAAGCCGAGGCACTCAGGCAATGGCGAACTTCACTGCAACTCAAACCGGATCAGCCCCGTCGTGAGCTGCTTATCAAGCTGCTCGATAACTTCTCCAAACCTGCTGCGACAAGCCACAGGCGGGGCGGATAAAAATGCCGTTCTGAGAATATTTCATGGCCGATAAAACCAACCAGAAATCCTCTTCCGAGACACTGCGACCCGACACTGCCGTGGCAAGATTAAAAAATACTCTGCCTGACTGGCCGGCCCAACTCGCCTTCTGGTTGCCGGCAGTCGTGGGATTAGCCCTTGATTTGTGGAGCAAAAAAGCTGTCTTTGACCACCTTCGCGGGAATGCTAAAATCGAAATCCTGGACGGTATCCTGTGTTTTGTTACGAACGAAAATCCCGGGGCGGCGTTCGGCATAGCGGCCGGTCAGAAATATTTGCTGGTGGGCGTCTCACTGGCGGCACTGGTGACAATCTTTGCGATATTTTTGCTCGGAAATATAAAGGAACGACTGACACAGCTTGCGCTCGGCCTTTTTGCCGGCGGCATCAGCGGAAATCTCTATGACAGGATATTTAATGACGGTGCGGTACGCGACTTTATCGACGTTGCATATTGGCCAGGCCGGCGATGGCCTACTTTTAATGCAGCAGATACTATGCTTTGTGTGGCGGTCGCTTTAATGCTCATCTCGGGTTTTTTTACCGGCCGGCGGCCTCCAGAACATGCTCAGCAACAAACAGAGGTACATTAGAAGCAGCTCCCAACGCTATGGCGTCCGACGGCCTGGAATCCACTTCGATGGTGTGCCCGTTTATGCTCAGATGAATTTTAGCGAAGAACGTGTGGTTGCTCAAATCGCTTATCACTACCTTTTCAAGCTTCGCGCCAAGATTATCAATTATATCTTCTAAAAGCTCATGTGTCATCGGGCGGGGCGGCTCTATCCCTTTAAGACGACGGTCAATGGCAAAAACCTCGAAAATCCCGATGACAATCGGCATGCTCCGCTCGCCGTTGGATTCCTTGAGAACTATAACCTGCTGGTCGGAGGCCTCATTGATTATTATTCGCGATAACTCGACGGCAACTTCCATAACAACTGTACCTTTTATATTCTTCCCACCAGAGGCGGGCAAAACTCCCCCCGGTAAAACGCATAATCAAGCTTATCATTTAACCGGCAGGTTTTGCAAGCAGTTTTCAATCGTTCTGAGCTGTTCGCTTAACCGTAACTGTCTTTCTCTACTCTGCTCGACCACCTCAGGTTTTGCTTTTTGTAAAAAATTGTGGTTCGCGAGCTTGGCATCGACGGCCTGCTTTGACTTCTCCAGAGCCTGTTTTTGTTTATTCAGCCTTTCACGCTCAGCCTGCGGATCTATAACGTCTTCAACGTAGATTTCGAACTCGGCGGTGATAGCGGCAGCGGCATTTGCAGACCTTTCGGCAACGCGGGATGCCTCGAATTCACTCAGGTTAGCCAGTTGACACAGCAGCCGGGCGTTCCTGTTGAGTAAATTAACCATCTTCTCACCACCTTTGGCTGTAACTTTCAGCCTTTTGGCCGGAGGTATGTTGTATTCGCTTCTGATATCTCTGATTGCACGGATTGGGGCCTGTATGGCGGAAATCTTCTCTTCAGCCTCCGGGGAGACAAAATGTTCGAGATTACTCGGCCAGTGCGCCCCGGCGAGAACACCGGCTTTTGGTGCCTCGGCCAGACCGTTGAGTTTGCGCTTCGGCACAATCTCGTTTAGTTTCTGAAAAATACCTTCTGTGATAAAGGGCACAAATGGGTGCAAGAGGCGAAGCGTCTCATCGAGAACAAACGCCAGAACACAACCCGCCGTATCCTTCTGTGCACCATCCTGCATCCTTGGTTTCAGCCATTCCAGGTACCAGTCGCACACATCGTTCCAGAAAAACCGGTAAAGCACAGACAGAGATTCACTGAATTTGTATGTCTCAAGCAGTTGAGTCACTTCAGAAACAGTACCAGCAAGCCGTGAGAGAATCCACCGGTCTGTAACAGCCATTTTGTCTGCATCGAACTTTTCTGTATCGAGCTTTTCCAGATTCATCATAGCAAAACGCGAGGCGTTCCACAGCTTGTTGCAAAAGTTCCGGCCCGTATCGAATTTCTGGGATGTGTTTGCCTCTCGCCCGTCCGGAAGCTCCATCTTTTCGACGGGCATCCTGATATCCTGGGTGTCGGTGGCCATACCGGCCAGGGTGAACCTCATTGCGTCGGCACCGTGGCTGTCGATAGCTACCAGCGGGTCGATGCCGTTCCCGAGACTTTTTGACATCTTGCGACCCTGACCGTCCTGTATCATTGCGTGTATATATACCTCACCGAACGGAATATCACCGACGCAATACTGCCCCATCATCACCATTCGCGAGACCCACAAAGTGATTATCTCTCGAGCCGTGCACAAAATATTGCCGGGATAAAACGACTTTAATTCCGGCGTCGACTCAGGCCAGCCCAGCGTACTGAAAGGCCACAACGCAGATGAAAACCACGTGTCCAAAACATCCTCATCCTGCACGATATGATTACTGCCGCAGTGCCCGCACTGACCGGGATTTTCGCTACCGCTGGTCGTTTTGCCGCACTCATTGCACCACCACACCGGTATCCGATGACCCCACCAGAGCTGCCTGCTGATAGGCCAGTCGCGCAGATTCTCCAGCCACGCTCGATAAATCTTTGCATATCGCTGCGGAGTAAATCTCAGCCTGCCGTCAAGCAGCGGCTTTAACGCCGTCCCCGCCAGCGAGTTGGCCGGCACGTCCGTTCCTTCAATAAAACCGGTGCCGAACTTCTCTGCTAAATGTTCAACAGGCTTTTTCACTGCGATATACCACTGGTCGGAGAGGTACGGCTCGATGGGGACGTGACTGCGATAGCTATGGCCGACCTCGTGAGCGTATTGCCTGACGCCTGCCAGAAGATTCTCCGACCGGAACCACTCCACAATTGCCTCACGTGCCTCGAAACGGTCCATCCCAAGCAGAAACTGCGCATCTTCACCCGCATCGGACCAGCCGAACCTGTCGCTTACCGTCCCATCCGGAGCCAGTACGTTTATGACTTCAAGGTTATGACGCAGACCGATTTCCCAGTCGTCCGGGTCGTGAGCGGGGGTTACTTTCAGAAAACCGGTAGAAAACCTCGCCTTTTCGTCTTCGCTGTCGGCGTCCGGCAGAACCACATGTTCATCAGCGATGATTGGTATTAACCGTCCTACGATAGGCAGCCGTACCTTACCGCCCAACAGTTTTCCGGCTCTTGAATCAGCCGGATTCATCGCCACCGCCGTATCACCCAGCATAGTCTCCGGCCGCGTGGTAGCCACCGTAACATGCTCGATAATTTCACCTTCGATAACCACCGGCTCAACGAGAGGGTATTTCATATACCAGAAGTGCCCCTGGACCGTCTCGTGCTCGACTTCGTCGTCGGCAAGCACCGTCTGTGTTGCTGGGTCCCAGTTGACCAGCCGCTTACCGCGATAGATAAGCTCATCTTCGAACAGCCTGAAAAAGGCGGCCCGAACCGCTTTTGCGCACGTCTCATCCATCGTGAAACGCTTCCTCTGCCAGTCACACGAACAGCCCATCGCCTTG
>Ga0180437_10002903_pt1 | contig 26368 bp, 32 predicted proteins | sample SS_ome_4_FD_132410 | JGI IMG/M metagenome (GOLD analysis project Ga0180437, IMG submission 132410) | Hypersaline lake sediment archaeal communities from the Salton Sea, California, USA - SS_3_D_1 metaG | ecosystem: Environmental > Aquatic > Non-marine Saline and Alkaline > Hypersaline >... | reverse complement strand
TTAGATATATGTCAACTTCGGAAAATGCAAAAATACAATATGAGGCCGGTCAAACTGCTGTTGCGGTAGAACTGCTTACGGATGCCGGTGATCATAAAACGTTTAATTCTGTTTCATCTATTATGTCAAATCGTTCAGGTTATGCACCTACCATAACACCTAATGGACTTGTAACAGGAGGAATTGTTACACCTGCTGCATCTGGGACAAATGACCTTGTAGATGTTGCAGGGCTAACTTGTTACCTGGCAGGTGTATTGACGACAGTTTCGGCCGCAACTGATGAAACGATTGTCAGGGCAGCAACTACGGACACGCATAGAATTTGTAGCGTTACTGTAACTGATGCAGGAGCAATTGCAATCGTTCAGGGGGTTGACCATGCTTCCGAATTCTCAGAGACTCGTGGGGCTGATGGTGGCCCACCATTGATTCCAGTCGGATCAATAGAAATAGCACAAGTCAGGACATCTGCAAGTGATGCTGCTCCCGCCGCAATAACTTCTTCCGAAATATTTCAAGTCGTTGGAACACATCAGGAACGGTTTGATTATCCGGTATTTGAGGCAGCTTTAGCGAGGGTGTCAAATCAAGTAATAGGATATGCCGGAGTTGACTTGGATAGTGCATCACCGTTGATTCATACAGGGCCTACGGCAAAACGTGTATATGCTGCATATTATACACCAATTTTTGCAGATATTTCAAAAACATCTGATTTTGTTCCTGCTGAAACGAGTCACACCGTTAATTCACAAACGATTTACGGTGGAGCAATTGGTTCCTCTTCTTCATCCTTAAATCAAGCGTCGTTCACAGCATACCTGTCAACAGGCATTTCAGATGCTTTAGTTAAACTTAAAAATGAAGTGCTATGGTTCAAGTACTTGCAGGACCGCCTTAATGCAACTCCATATATTTTAACCAATGGCAAAATTGGGATTGGTAGGACATTCCCGGCTGACAACCAAATTCAGGCTGCTTGTACAATTTCATCAGAAGAAAATTCACTCGATGTTGTATCATAAAAAAAAAGAGGTAGTGCATGGGCTTTGATACTGCAAAATTTTTAAATAACAAATTTCAGAGACGAAAAAAAAATGTCCCTGTTCCTGATTTAAAAAAGTTCTTTCCTGATGACTCAAAGAAAGATGACCATGTTTGGGTTGTACATGGGCTTACAGGTCAGGAACTCGGGCATTGTAAAGCCGCAGCCGCACGTAATAGGAACATGGGTGCAGTACTGGAAGGGATCGCATCCGGGCAAACAGAAGAAATAAAAAAAGCTATATCTCAGATTGCTGGCGGCCCAAACGTCCCGGATGATATCGCAACACGCATTGCGATGCTTGAAAAAGGCAGTGTGGATCCCATTTGTGATGAAACTTTAGCGGTACATTTATGCACATATTTTCCAATTGAGTTTTATCAATTAACAACAGAAATAAATGTACTTACAGGAATGGGGCATGAGCCGGGAAAGTAGTTACCCTCTGGAATGATGTCCGGGTAATAAATGCATTATGGATAGGCTATACGTGCAATAAGACATTATTCGAATTAATACCGGATATCTTTCCAGAGGGGTTTTTAACGGATGTTGAGGTGAGTTTGTGGAACAAATTTTATGCGACACATATTAAAGGCAAATAATGGCTGATGCAACCAAAACAATTGCTGTAATTTTTGATGGAGTTGATAATATATCCGGCACTATTGATGCAATGGGTAAAAGTGTTGACTCTTTCGGGAGTGATATTTCAGACATTGGTGCACCTTTTACGGATGCCACAAAGCAAGTTGGTCTGATGACGGCAGCCATTGCAGGCTTGGCAGTTGCAGGTTTAGCAGCGTCAGCCGATATAGACAAAGAAGCAAAAAAAATGGCTGGTTCTTTGGGGATTCCGATTGAGGAAGCCGAAAAATTTAAAGACATTGCCAAGGATGTCTATGGTGGTGGATTCGGAAATGACTTGGCCGCCGCATTTGATGCTGTAACAATCGCACAAAAAAAGTTCGGAGCCAATGCTGCTGTTGATCTTGGTAAAGTAACAACGCAGGCGTTGCAACTGCAAGAAACTTTTGGGACCGATTATCAAGAGTCACTTAATGCTGTTTCATCACTTATGAAAAACTTCGGCCTTGATTCACAACAGGCGTTTGATTTTATCGCAGCCGGTCAGCAAAAGGGGCTTGATGGGTCTGGCGACTTTTTGGAATCAATCACAGAATATGGGGTGCAATTTAAAGACGGCGGAGCAAATGCCGGGCAGTTTTTTAGTATTTTAGAAACCGGATTTATTGAGGGCGTTGCCGGTACCGATAAGGCCGCTGATGCTTTTAAAGAGTTTAGGGTTCGTATACAGGACGGAAGCAAAGGCACAGCAGACGCACTTGCAACAATTGGTATTGATAATGCTGAGCTGCAAAAGAATCTTAATTCAGGGAAAATAACTATTGCAGATGCTTTTCAGACCATTAACACAGCGATACAAGATACAAACGACAAGGGTGTTGCATTTAGGGCCGGGGTTGGCCTTATGGGTACGCAGTTTGAGGACATGGGACAAACTGCTGCTTTAAATCTTGACCTTACAAAAACAAAGATTGAAGATTTGCAGGGGTCTATCTATAAAGTTTCTACAGTAAACCTTGCAAAAGATTTTGAGTCACTATATCGGACCGTTTTTTTAGGCATTGCGGATAACAAATCATGGGACGGAGCCAAAGAAAAACTTTCAATAATTTTTGGAGAAATTAAAAAAAGTTTTGAAACCGTTTTTAAGGGTCTTGATTTAAAGGATCTTGAAAACAAAATCGGAGGTATTTGGAATCAGGTTGCAGCGATTTTCAAGGATGCCGATCTTGACTTGACTACAGTTGAAGGTATGCAACATGCAATTGATTTGGTGGTTGAGTCAATAGAAACGCTTATTGATGTTGCATCCGGAATTATAGATATTTTGTCGCCAATCGTTACATCTTCTGTAAAATTGGCTGATGGATTTAATTCAATGGGGGCCGGAACTAAGGATCTTATCGGGAATATTCTTGGATTGGGGACAGCATTGACCGGGTTGGGGGCAATAGTTTCAACTGGGGGTAAGCTGGTAGGTGGACTTGGTCAAGTAGGAAGTCTATTAGCAAAAGGCGGTCAATTTGGAACGTCAATTATATCTGCTGCAACCTCTCTTGGAAGTCTTTCAGTCGCTGGCACTACTTTAGCCGGTGCCGCCGGATTGGGAGCAATTGCAGCAGCCGTTGGTGTTGCTGCCGGGTCATTAATTAGGCTAATCCCTGGAGTTGATGAAGCGGCACAAGGCTTTGCAGCCTGGACAGACGAAATTTTCAACTGGACCGGGACGCAAGGGGATTCCGTTGCAGCATCAAAAAATTTACAGCAAGAGATTACAAAGTTACAAAATATATTAGGTGACGGATCAACTGAATTTAAAGAGGCAACATATAGTGCACAAGAGTTTGAAGCAGCATTAAAGGCAGTTCAAGCTGCACCTGATTTGACGGTAAAAGTATCTGCAGAAGCGGACACCATATCAATTGCAGATACAAAAAAAGCTATTAAAGACGAAATACCAAGTGATGAAATAGTATTAATTCAGGCAAATATCGACACCGAAACACTTGACACAACTGCAAAAGACTTAAAAGAAAAGTTAGACCCTTTAAAAATTATTGAGATTGAAACAAATCTACAAGTTGAAGCCATAAAAGCACAAGCTGAAACGATACAAACAGCTATTGAATGGAAAGCACAACTTGACATTGCAGAGGTCGAAGCCAATGCAAGAAAAGTTGAGGCTATAATGGCTTCCCTGGGTACGACAGTTGAGAGCACAGGTGATGTCATTTCTTCCGCGTTAGGTGCATTAGGTGGTGCAGAGTTTGGTTCTGAAACATCTAAAATAGAATCTATTATCCGAGATGAACAGCAGTTGAGGCGGGAAGCGTTTGAGCTTCAAAAACGTGTTTCTGAGGAAGAAATTAAATACAGCGAAGCAAAAAGAAAACAGCTTGATACAGGAACAGCATTAATTCAAGTTGAGGCCGCCGGATTGACTCCAGCACTTGAACTGATCTGGCAAGAGGTTGTTGCATATTCACAAGTCAGGGCAACTCAAGAGGGCCTTAGCTTACTTTTAGGGGTATAGTTGATGATATCACTTTCCATGATAATGTCTGATCCAAGCGGTAATATCGTATTAAAAGAAACCCCAGATTCAGAGTACCGCAATGGACCGGGGAGAGTAACAAGAACAGCCAATCTTGACGGTACATCTACCATAAATCATGGAGGGGTTCAGGACGGGGATAGGACTTTCAGAATATCCTCCAATTTGACTAAGGCTGAATCCGATGCAATATGGTATATTCATAAAAATTCAACGTTATTAACGATTTGTGCACCTGATGGGGCTTATATAGGCGCTATTGATTATATTGATGTGAACGGTGGCAATCTTAATTTAACATTGCTTATAAAAGAAAGGGCTAGCTCATAATGGCTAACAATTGGTATCCAGTATCAGTGCTTTCAGGAGGTGGAACCGGTGCCCTTGATGCCTTAGATGGTGACGCATTAAACGATGGTGACAGGGCTATCGTGATTACCACAACCTATCTTTATACTTACACCTTAGATGCCACAAGCGGTGCTGCTGAGAGTTCACCAGACGTTATAGCACCAGATTCAAACCCAGGTACAAAACGTTGGCTTTTAACGACTGTTTATTTTGATGACATTTTACCGGACTATGCTGTTTTTGACTTTACGGCGGCTTCCACTGCCCCCACTTTAGGGGCAAGTGCTGACCGATGTTATATAATTGCGGATGATTCTGAAATTGCTGGTACATGTACAGATACTTTGATTCTTGGAGGTACAGGGAATTATATTGAGGATAGCGTTAATTGTGCAATGCTTGCTTGCACCAATAGTTATACTGACACAACTCTTGATATGTGTACCATTCTATCAGGATATGATTGCTATATAGCCACAAGTGTCAATTGTTCTATTGTTTCTGGAGAAAGTCAAATAATTGATACGGCAACCGGGAGTGCAATACTTACAGGTCAAAGCAATCAGCTTGTGTTAGACACCTATTATTCGGCGGTTATCACAGGTTACAACTGCATTATTGATGATAGCTCTTATTGTCTTGTTGGATGTGGTGATACAAATTATATTGATACATGCCTATCATCTTCGATTATAGGAGGGACATATAATACTCTCACAAGTGCCGATCATGCATTAATAGGAAGTGGCACTTTTAACGACGTTACAGCAGAGGGTGGGGTAGTTATTGGCGGTGAATATGGCCTTGCGCATTTACTTTACCAAGAGGCTTTTGCATCTGGACGGTTTGCTGCCGATGGTGATGCACAAAGGTCTACTTTGCAAGTTATGCTTGCAACAACCGACGCAACACCGGCAATACTATTGATTAACGGCACGGCTCCAATACTGATACCAGCTTCACGGTCATGGAGATTCAAGGCTGAGGTAATTGCAAGGCAAACGGCCGGAGCTGCTGGAACCGTGGGGGATTCGGCATTCTGGACAATTTCAGGAGGAATCAAGCGTGATGGGTCTAATAATACTACCCTGATTGGGACACCATCAGGGCATGGAATCCCAGGGTCAACCGATAGTGATACAGCGGCCGCCGCTTGGGATGTTACTGTCACGGCAGATAATGCCAACGAATATCTTGTGTTTACTGCAACTGGGGAAGCATCAAAAACGATTCATTGGGCTGCAAAAATAGAACTTGTGGAGGTGGGATAGTGCCTAAAATCACAAATATTACAGGTGAGGGGCCAACGTATGATTTTATGTTGGATAATAAATCAGGAAATACAGTTTTTCGGGTTCCGACAGGCACAGTCGATTCAAGTTTTTTCGGTGATGTGATCATAACAAGTGCAACTGCTGGCAATGTTGGGGTAGGAGTTTCAGCCTTTGGGACTTCTGCTACAAACGTTATCGGTATAACGGCAGATGGGACTGTTCCATCAACAAGTCCGGCAGGTATGATTCAAATTTTTGCTGATGACAGTTCAGATGGTGCGGCAAATGCAACTTTGGCGTTGAGGACAGAGCAAGCAGTCGAGGCAATTGGCACTTTCACCGCATCACATAAGCTAAAAATTTGGATCAATGGCGTTGAGTATTATATCCAATTAGATGCAGTATAAAAGGCGAATAAATGGCAGTCGCTGACATATTTCAGAGCACTTCAAATGATATTTTTACAAGCACATCTGATGATATTTGGTTTGGTATAGTCATAGAGGAAATTGGAGCCGTCATTACAAAATATGCTGCAAGGCTATTTTATTTGACGTTGACAGGTGCAGCCGATGCCACAACAGATATTGAGATCCCAATATCCTCCTTTCAGGGGCGCCGCAAAAATGGGGCATTAACTTATTTATCAGCAGTAACGCATGATATAACATACCTTGATGAAATAACCGCAAGGCCAAACGGCCAGATATATGTTGAAATGGCCTATGTGTTAAGCGGAGTTGAGACAGATCGGGAGGAAATCATCCGGGCAAATTTTGATACGCCTCTATATGATGAGGGCAGTAAATCACAGGCAATAACCTTGTCGGGTGAGTTACAAGAGGCATGGGTACCAAAGCAAATTACTCTCACTGGTCAAAATTATAAGCGGGTAACAGGGATATCCTCTCAAACGCTTAATTTTAGATTTGCAGATATTAATGTGTATTTGCATCCGGGTGATACTGTAACGATAGGTGCAGACACATTTGTCCCCTCTACAGTTAATTACAGCATTGCAGCAACATCAAACGGGATCAATGCGAGTATGGACCTTATAGAATAATGGGAAAGGCAACTATCATAAGTGGAGGATCGGACGGGCTTTATACTATCCAAGTCAATTATGATCGGTCTGAATATGTTTCACAGATTAACGCATTAAACGCTTATATATCCGAATACACAACAACTAAACTACCTGCAAAAACAGCAGAAATATCAGCGAAAATATCAGAAATTAATGCTGCAATTATCGCAGGGACTGATCAAATAATTATCAATGGTATGATCAGAGAGTTAGATCAATTGCAGTCACAAAAATCAGCACTTGATTTGTCAGTGACCATATATCAAAAAAGGATAGCATACTTAAATGACCGGATGCCTGATGACTATGAAACAAGCGCATGGTGTGCTGATTATACAAAAACACTATCCGGGGTTGTCGCAACGGCAGAGGTCCCAGGGTTAGAAATAACAGACAATCCAATACAAATTATTCCTGGATTTGCTGGCGCAAGCTGGAGTAAAACGATGCATGGACAGCTTACTCCAGAAGTGATAATGTCACCGCATCAGTCATATTTCAATCGGGCCGCATTACCTGCTGTTGAGAAGTGGAGGCCACAATATCGGTATGGAACTATCACATCACTTAATGAAAGTACAGACAAGGCAAATGTCACGATTGAAACTGCATTATCAAGCCAACAGGATCTTGATATCAATCAGAGCACAACCTTGTCTAGTGTTGATATTGATTATATGGATTGCAACAGCAGAGCTTTTAATATTGGTGATGTCGTTTTAATCAAGTTTACAAATCAAAACTGGAGCACACCAAAAATAGTGGGCTTTAAAGACAACCCGCAACCATGTTGTGATATAATTATTGATGTTTATACCGATTTTATACTTGATGTAAACAACACCATTTCAACAACCTCAGAGTGGGATTATTGGGAGCCAAATGTATCCGGCGCCTCAAGGGTTGGATCATTTACAATTTTAAGGGACTATGGACCAATAGGGTTCCAAGGTGAGGGTTATTTTTTATGGAGAGGTGGAAAAACGCCTTTTCGTTTTTCTAGTCATTATATTTACGGGACATCAATATATTTTATAAGACTGGACAATAATAGCACATATTTACCGTTTATCATAGGCTCAACTTTATACCCGGATCAACCAGGGACGACGGTCACCAGGGCAACGCCAACGACTGCAAGCGTAGAAGTAAAGGGTGATTATCTAAGTGCCAGTTCTTTAATCTATACTCCTGCAATTACTTATCCCACAAATTCAATTCGTTTAGATTTTGCACTTAGTGCTATCAGGACAACATTCACTTGGGAACCGACTTTACAGCTAAGGTCAACAATAATTAATCAAATTGTTAAGGGGCCTGATAACTGGCTGGTATTTGATATAACAGCATTAGATTATTTTGATAGTGCACCAGATTTATATTTGAAAATAACTACAGTACAATCTGGGACCACAAAACCGTATTGGAACACATCCTCAGCAGGTAATCACCAAGTGCAGTTGCCTAATGAAGATATTACAGATATAACCTTTTATATGTATTCAAAAGCAACGCAAGAGGCAGTCGCTGGGAGCGCATACTTAGAGCTAAAAAGCGTTTTCATCTGCGTACTTTAAAGGAGCAAAAAAAATGCCGAAAATATCAAAATTAGCATCTGCATCATCGGTTGGTGCATCCGATTTACTTGTAATAGTTCAGTCGGGAGTTACAAAAAAAGTAACAAAATCAGCCTTAGTAACTGCATCAGGAGCCGTTACCGGACCGGCATCAAGTACTGATAATGCAATAACTCGATTTGATTTGACAACCGGGAAGCTTTTGCAGGATAGTGTTGTGACTGTCAGTGATACAGGAGTTATTAATACACCGACCGGCGGCGCTTATCAAATCAACTCTTCGGATGTTGTTGACCAGGACGTAACAAGCGGATCGTCTCCAACTTTTAATTCAATTACTCATACACCAATAGCGGCACCAGCGCATGCAGAAGGCTTGGTGTATTATGACAGTACAAAAAAAGCACTATCATATTATAATGATGAATCTGATGTTACACTTAATATCGGACAGGAATTATACACAAGAGTATACAATAATACCGTTTCGACAATTATAAATGGCGCAGTAGTTTATATTGACGGTAGTGCAACAGGATTGCCGTCAATAGCATTAGCGCAACCGGATGAGTACACGAAAAGCCGAATTATTGGCATGGCGACGCATTCAATTGAGGCCGGATCTTCCGGGTATGTTACAAAATTTGGGGTAGTCGGTGGGCTTAATACTGACACATACACAGTCGGGGACCCGCTATATTTAACTGATGACGGAGCATTAACAACGACACTCCCAACGGGTGGCGATTACAATATTTTAATCGGTGTGGTAATAGTTGACGATCCCACAGACGGTGAGATTTTTGTAAACCCGTGTGTAGCACAATTAACAACGGAAATCACAGATACAAACGGATTCCCGTCATCTCAACGGACTGGAACAACATTGTCAGTGGTAGATAGCACTCGGACATTTACAATTGCTCCAACAGGAGCAGAATTTTATTATTACTTGGATGGATATAAGTACATCAAAACAGCTTCTGAAGATGTAGTCTTTGCAGATACAGAGGGTCTATGGGTTTTTTACTATGATAATGGAACATTAACAGCATTGAACGCGCCAACAACGGCACAAATAGACACAGTGCTAAGGACGAAATGTATCGTAGCATATCTGCATTGGGACGCAACAAACAAAATTAGTTCATATTTGGGTGATGAACGGCATGGAATTCTAATGTCTCCTTCCACTCACACCTATTTGCATTTTACCAGAGGGGCGCAATTTCTATCAGGCATAGCGCTTTCAATGACGTCCGAAGGGGATGGCAATTCCGATGTATCATTAAAAACATCGTCTGAAGCAGGCTATATAGTTGATGAAGATATCACCACAGCTCTTGATGCGAAAGCAGTCAGCTCTCAAATTCCGGTTTACTATAAATCAGGCGCCAGCGCACTATGGAGGCGGCAGTACGTTACGGATGTATGGGCGGCAGATACAGTATATTCAGCAGGGGCAAAAGTAATTGCAGCGACTGGAAACGCTTCCACCAGGGGATTAATTTTTAGGACCGTAGCCGGTGGAACTTCCGGTGGGTCTGAACCAACTTGGCAAGACGCATCTGGAGCAGTAGACGCTGACGGTGGAAACCCTTGCGGCGCTTCAACTACAGACAACACCGTGACATGGGTATGTGTTGGTAGTATATATTCACGGTTAATCAACTTTGTCGGCGGCACTTATTTACCTGCATATAATCAATTCACAGGGGGCGCGTGGCAGCAAACAGAGGTTATAAGCAATAATTATGTTCTGATTCACTATTTTGCAACAAACGATTTAAATGAGCCGTTAATTTGCATACAAGGAGAGGAGTCATACGTCAACGTAATAACCGCACGTACAGGAGCAAATAACGAAATATCCGCAATCACTGGAGGCGCGTTACCGTTTGCTGAATTTACTCCTATTGCGACAGTTATTTGCCAGAGCAACAGTGCTTATGCTAACTTTGCAAAAGCTAGAGTAAGAGAATCAGAATCAGGAGTTGATTATGTTGATTGGAGATTCCAAGAGCTTGTTCCAGGAGGCGGAGTTTCAGATCATGGTAATCTATCAGGATTAGGTGACGATGACCACCAACAATATACGCTTGTTGATGGTACAAGGGCCTTTACAGGTACAGTTTCATTTGCTGACAATACCGTTTCAAGGCCAAAATTAATTGATGTCTCAGAGACAGTCAGCGCATTAGGTGACCTTGGGGGCGGGACAGACGATATTGACCTTGAAAGCGGGAACGTAGTTACAGCAACGGTATCAACAGGTGAACAGACTTTCACATTTTCAAACCCTCCTGCAAGTGGAAGCAATGGTAGTTTTACTCTTTTTTTAACGAATGGTGGTAGTCAAACAGTTAATTGGCCTGCATCGGTTGATTGGGTTAGTGCTACAGCTCCATCATTGACCGCATCAGGTGTTGATGTTCTGGTATTTACTACTAACGATGCCGGAACAACGTGGCTCGGCTTTGTGGCCGGATTGGACGTGTCATAATGAGTATACTTTCAAAAAAATTAATGATGTGTGCAAACCAAGTATCAGGTGGTGCAATTAGCAGCTTACTGTCAGTTGCTCATACAGATTCACCATACGTCACAATATACAATACATCCGATTGGAGCAAAGTTTCTAATCCTGGAACTTTACCTACTGGTACTGGTTATGGGTCAGCCTTTAGCGTCGATGGAAATATGTTGTCTATTTCTCACACAACAACTCCATTTGTAACAATTTACAATACATCTGATTGGAGCAAAGTTTCTAATCCGAGTAGTTTACCGGCGAATATTGGGTTTAACTCAATCTTTAACAATGATGATAGTTTATTGGCTGTAGCACACAAGGATTCACCATTTGTAACGATTTATGACACATCCGATTGGAGTAAAATCACTAATCCGAGTAGTTTACCGGCCGACGATGGACGAGGAATTGACTTCAACCATGACGGGAGTTTATTGGCAATTGCACATAGCACAACACCCTATGTAACAATTTACAATACATCAGATTGGAGTAAAGTCACTAATCCAAGCAATTTACCGGCGGGAACTGGTACAGGGGCGTCATTTAATTCTAATGGGAGTTTATTGGCTATAGCACATAGCACAACACCATTTGTAACGATTTATGACACATCTGATTGGAGTAAACTAACTAATCCGAGTAGTTTACCATCTGGTGATGCTACAGATGTAGCATTCAACCATGATGGTAGTTTATTGGCTATAGCACATGGCACAACACCATTTGTAACGATTTATGACACATCCGATTGGAGCAAACTCACTAATCCTAGTAGTTTGCCGGCGGGTAATGCTACAGGTGTATCTTTTAACAGCGACGGTAGTTTGTTGGCAGTTTCACATAGCACAACACCATTTGTAACGATTTATGACACATCCGATTGGAGCAAACTCACTAATCCGAGTAGTTTACCGGCAAGTACTGGCAACGGTGTCGCATTCAATTAAAAAGGAGCAAAAAAAAATGTACAGAATAAAGTCAAGCGGGCAAATCAAAAATCAAGGTGAAATCCGCAAAATGTATCCGAATAAATCCATACCGAAAATATGGGGAAAGGCAATTTGCGAAGGGCTTGGGATCGACAAAGTAATTGAGACGCCACAACCGGAACCATCATCCGGCTTTAAAAAAATATTGCTTACAGGAGCAGTACAAGAAGGTGAAAATTGGGTGCAAGAATGGACCGAGGTTGACAGGTTCGACACTCTTTTAGACTTTAAGGCAAGCAAGGTAGAGCAATTAAAAGCGGATTCCGAAATCTACAGGAGTACTTCAAGGGATTATCCGGTATTTAAAATAGTTGACTTAATAGTTCAATATCTTTGGGCCGATAAACAACCGCCAGGTGCGGTGGTTGATGCTATTTTGGCTAAAGTTAATAGTTTTGTAGGATGGTATAAGGACATTTTACTCTATGAATATCAGATCAAAAACAGCATAAAAAACGGAGCAGATTTTGAAGCAGTGGAAGTAATAACTTGGGACTTTACGCAGTTTGATGCGGCAGATCCGGTAGTCGAATAATGTTAACTATGACGTTTTGGCAGACTTACCACCAATCTATACTGACACTTGCAATTATTTTTGCGGGTGCATTGGTAGCATGGGGGCGGTTAATATCGACAATGCTTACAAAAACAGAGTTTAAGGCCTTGTGTGATAGCAATCAAGACAAGTGTTACATGGACGTCTCAAGAAAAATAGAGCATGTTCACACCTCTATTAGAGAACTTAAAATGCTTGTTATTGATTTGCATGATAAGCAAACGGAAAAAATTGAAGCTATGGACAGCAAGCGGGAAGACGCAAAAAAAATCAGCCATGCCGAGATGATAGAAATCACAAAAGCACTTGGCAGAGTTGAGGGGCAAGTTGGTTCTATGGCACAGGGGAGACGCTCATTTTCAAAAAACTAAAAAAGTTATGGGCTTTATTCGTACTGCTGAATTTGTTCTGTTATCTTTTAGTTTTTGGTTGCTCTTTATGGTTGAATTTAATTTGTCACGCTATTTTGGAAAAGATTAATTTTGCATATTAAAAGCAAAAAATATAATTATACTTGCGGATATTGTGGATGTCATTTCACGCTTTTCAAGAAGTCAAAGCGAGGGTATGAATATTGTTCTAGTACTTGCATGATAGCACACTATGCAAGTGTCAAGCATGTATGGCAACCATATTTAAAATTAAAGGGGGCTGATGATGATCCTAAATGATATAGAGTTAAGAACAATTGAACTTGAGCCGGTTTATTTAATCAAAGCCGAATCAGCAGAGATTGACGCCGACCCATTAAAAACAGAAAATGGAAATCTTATTTTAGACGAAAACGGCAATACGTTATGGGATGATTTATCATGAAAAAAATTATTGTTCTACTTATACTTTTTTTTGCGGTTAATGCAACAGTAATAATTGAGGAAGGGCGATAATATGACTTGGTGGTCAGCCATACCAATACTGGGGAAAGTAGTAGAGCAAACTTTATCCGTCATTGATAAATCAATAGAGGACAAGGACAAGGCCAACGAGCTAAAAATAGCACTTACTGAGTCATTGGACAAGGCAGATAAAGCCGAATATATGGCAATCGTTAATGCACAGCGTGATGTGTTGGTGGCCGAGATATCTGGCGAATCATGGTTGCAACGTAACTGGAGGCCACTTTTGATGATGATATGCATTGTTATTGTGGCAAATAATTATATTATATATCCGTACTTGTCTTTTTTTACCGAAAAAACCGTTGTGCTTGAACTGCCACCAGATCTTTGGGCATTAATGAAAATTGGTGTTGGCGGGTATATTGCTTCACGAGGCGGGGAAAAAATAACAAAAATTTGGAAAGGTGGAATATGACAGCATTAAATATAATCAGGGTTGAAACATCGGACCGGGGTACGTTTTCATTTATTATTTTTGGGTCTATAGCAAAAAATGGGCCGGATGCAATATTAGGGTATGGCCTGGAGTTACCGCAAAAATATAACGAGGAGAAAACAAGCTGTATTCCTGCGGGATTGTATCAAGCAGAAAAATATAATTCACCAAGCAAGGGTGATGTGATCGCTATCAAAAATGTCCCAGAACGGACAGGCATCCAGATTCATATCGGAAACACCCTTGATGACACAACAGGGTGCATTTTGATCGGTAGCAAAGTCGGGTTTTTAAACGGGGAACCTGCTGTTCTTAATTCAAGACATGCTATGCGAAAACTTTTGAGGGCTGTACCTGATGAATTCATGGTTAATATTATTGACATGATATAATCATTTTAATATAATTCAGATTAACTGATTTGGATAAAGTATATAAAAAAATGGCCTTTGTGGTGTGCCGCTACAAAGGCCATTTTTTTATAGGCCAATCCGATAAACCCAATATGCAGCCAGGACAAAAATCATTATACAAACAGCGGCAAGGGATGTTGTTAAAAACTCCGAATCCTTTGCTATAGCTTGTTCCCAGATGATACAGGGATCATTGACCTTATAATCAACTGATATCTGCCCGGATTGGCCACAGTCTCTACATTGTATAGAATCCAGATTAAAAGCATATCCATCTGACAGCTTGGGGTCAGTAAAAACCATTAAAGATCCGCCGCAGGTGCATTTCAATGTTGGATAGTATCGCCATTTATAGGTATTGATGTCGCTCACAAAAGCCTCCTATTATATAAGGGTTAGGCCCAAAATATCCCTTATTTTCGATAAAAAGTCAATAGCAAAATAATATAAACTAATAGTTTTTTAATTTCAATATGTTGTATTAATGCATATATTTAGTCATAAAATATAATATAAAATAATAGCTTTTTGCTTGACTTGTTATTTTTGGTGTGAGAATATGAACCATCAAATCAACTTTAAAAAGGAGATCAAAAAACCATGCCAAAATTTAAAAAATTCGATAAGACTGAGATAAATTCTATAATTGAACAACACAATAAATTTAAAGGATCATATTTCTGGACCCCTCCAGGAAATGCAGCCATGCGCAGAGATTATGAGGATAAATATTCACGCTATCCTTACAAATTCAAGAAAAACAACTCAGTTTATGAAATCACGCAGGAAGTTTCTTGCACATGCAAAAATATTTATTATAATTTCAATGTGTTGGTTGATGGTAGCAAAAAAGATATTCGAGCACTTAAAAAATTAGTTTAACAAGGAAATCATGAAAATTATCAAATCAATCACCATAGAGAAGGACCTGGCAGAAGTTTTTCAGCAGATTGCACAAAAAAAAGATAGGAGCTTCTCAAGCCTGGTATCTGAGGTACTTAAAAAATATATAATTACAAACTGGAAAACAGATGCACGAAGCCTGGAGGAAAAATAATGTCAGATAGATACAGTTGGGGCACAGAATCCGAGCTTGAATATATACGAAAACTTGGAACTGGTACACATGGCGGGTCTAAAACTGATATTACCCGGGTTATGTTGCTTAAAAGCTATCTGAAAGCAGCCAAAGCCAGATATAATTGGGGGCCTATTGATAAGATTGCTGTAATTGAATTCGTTGAAAAGGAGTTAGCTGGGAGATGAAAGTAAACAGATTAACTATAAAAGATTTTAAGGGCCTCAGGGATTATACACTCTTCCCTGGTGGTAAGGACGCCGCCGTTTATGGACGTAATGGAACCGGAAAAACAACAATATGCGATATTTATGCATGGATTTTTGCGGATAAAAATTCACATCTGGAAAGCAAGTTTGATATTAAAACCTTTGCTGAAAATGGGGAAAACATCCCCAATATGGACCATGAGGCAGAAATTGAGCTTGAAATTGATGGTGTTTCAACGACATTAAAAAAAACATTTCATGAAGTCTACACGAAAAAAAGAGGGTTAGCCTCAAAGGATTTAACCGGTCATAAAACTGATCATTCTGTTGATGGTGTGCCAGTTACAAAAAAGGAATATGATGCCAGGGTGAGTGCTATTATAGGCCCTGAAACATTCCTTACCTTGACAACACCATATTATTTTGCAGATGTTTTGCATTATACCATTCGTAGAAAGATTTTACTCGATATTTGCGGAGATGTCACAGACTCAGATGTGATTAATTCAGATTCTGAGCTTGCAGAATTGGACACAATCCTTAATGGCCGAAAGCATTTTGAATACAAAAAAATAATCCAGGCGCAGCAAAAAGAATTAAATAAAAAATTGAAAGAGATCCCAATCCGTATTTCAGAAAAAAACAGAGATATAGAATTTGAAACTGAAATTGATATAGAATCCGAACGGCAAAAGATTATAGAAATCAAGGATAATATCGCAGAGAATGAGCAGCGAATGAAACGGATTTGGAATGGTGCAGAGATCCAGGACCAAGAAAATTATCAAAAAAAGATTCAGACGAAAATTTTAACGATTGAAAATCAGTTAATGGTTGAGATTCAAGACAAGAAAAAAAAGAGGCAAGACGTACTTAATTCCATGAATAAAAAAAAGAATTGTTTACTAAATGATCTTGATGAATTGAAAACAACAACAATAAAACTTGACGATGAGATAAAAGAGTATTTGCAAAAAATAAAGGATTTGCGTGAGGTTTGGTTCAGCGTCAATGATCGAAAATTTGAAAAACCTATTGGCGAAACCTGCCCGACGTGTGGTCAGAAAATACCTGGCGGGCAAATCATTGGAGTTGTTGAGCAAGCATTATCTGAGTTTAACCTCAAAAAATCTAAGGATCTGCAAAAAATATCCGAAGATGGACAACTGGAGAATAAACAACTTGACCAGAGTAGGGAGAGATTAAAGGCAATAGCAGGACAGATTGACAGTATCAACGAAGCAATCAAAAAACTTGATGACGAAATAAAAGAAACAGAAAAAAAAGAAATTGATGTTGTGCAGCCTGATGAATTGGCAGTTTATAGGGCACAATTTGCAGAGGCTGAAAAAACAATTAAAATGTTGAAGATATCATCCAAGCCTGAGATTGACAAGATCAATGAAACAATTTCCATGCTGGAAGAAGCATTAAAAGCTCCGCAAGAAAAAATCAAGATGGTGCAGGATGCCGAATCATCGAAAAAGAGAGTCACAGAACTTGAGGAACAAGAAAAGGCAGCATCACAGGAGTATGAAAAACTTGAATCACATCTTTTTGTAATGGATCAGTTCACCCGACGCAAAGTTGAAATGATGGAAGCCTCCATAAATTCACATTTCAAATTAGCAAAATTTAGGATGTTCAAGACCCAGGTTAATGGGGGGTTGGATGACTGTTGCGATGTGACTTTCAAGGGGGTTCCGTTTTCGTCATGTTCCGGTGGCGAAAAGATAATTGTTGGGCTTGATATTATTGAAACGCTACAAAAACACTATGGAATCAAACCACCTATTTTCATTGATGAGGCAGGGGAGATTACGAGCGACATTGATATTGCATGTCAAGTGCTTCGGTTTATTGCGAGCAAGGAAGATGAAGTTTTACGGGTTGAGTTGGGGTAAAAAAAACTTAGACAATACAACAAAAAACATCAATAAAATAACAGAAAAGGACAAAAAAATGACAGAAAAAACTTTACTTGAGAAAGTAATTGAAAAAACTCCAACCGCATCAATGCTTTATGATGCAACAACTTTTGACCACCTGCAAAGAGTAGCAAAACTTTTTGCAGCTTCCGACATGGTGCCAGATCAATTTAGGAATAATGTGGGTAATTGCGTTATAGCTTTGGACCTTGCTGATCGTATGAGGCTGAATCCTTATATGGTTATGCAAAAAATGTATATTATTCATGGGCGCCCTGGGATCGAATCACAGCTTGCTATTGCCTTAGTTAATACATCAGGAAAATTTTCGGCAATACAATATAAAATAGATACCAAAGATGGTGGGACCTGCATGGCATTTGCAACAAATTTAAAAAGTGGTGAACTATGCGAGGGGCCGCCTGTATCAATGGAGATGGCAAAGGCCGAAGGGTGGGTAGGTAAAAAGGGTAGCAAGTGGCAAACATTACCTGAAATTATGTTGAGGTATCGCGCGGCGATGTTCTTTGCGCGGGTCTACTGTCCGGAAAGTCTTTTAGGGCTGCAGACGGTTGAAGAAATTGAAGCGATGGACGCACCAAAAACTGTATCTGTCCCGAACTCAAAAAAGATAGATGTTATTAAGCCGGAGAAAGTCAAAATAGATACGGTAGCAAAAGAAAAAAAAATAGAGCAGGTTAAGGGAGTAGTTGAAGTTAATGAAGTAGAGGATCAGGGGCCTGGGTTTTGATAACGATTAAAACAATAGGATCAAGTTCATCTGGTAACTGTTACCATATATCAGATGGACAAACGCCAATTTTACTTGAGGCTGGAATCCGATTGCAAAAAGTTAAACAGGCAATCGGATTCAAGATATCAAACGTCAATGGGTGCCTATTGTCACATTTTCATGGAGATCATGTTGCAGCAGTAAAGGACATCATAAAAGCCGGGATAGACTGCTATATGAGCCGAGAAACAGCCGAGCATTTGAAATTATCAAGCCACAGATTAAAAATAATAGAATCTGAGAAGCAATTCCAATTGGGTAGCTGGACCATACTCCCTTTTGATACTATTCACTGCCCTGGTTCACTTGGTTTTTTGATCGTATCAGGTGATGAAAAGATACTTTTTTTGACTGATGCTTCTTATATAGAATACTGTTTTGATGGTCTCACTCGGATAATGATAGAATGTAACTACATAACCGAAATATTACAAGAAAATATAGATAGGGGCTTGATACCGCAATCACTCGGTAAAAGAATTTTTGCAACGCACTTTTCCCTGAAAAATGTCGTTGGGTTACTTAGAGCAAATGATCTTAGTCAACTTAAAGAGGTTCATTTACTGCATCTTTCAAATGATAATTCCAATGCAGAAATCATGCTTGATGAAGTGCGGAGATTGGTTGGGGTTCCGGTTTATATTGCGGGGGGAGTATGAACAACAAACAGATTGGTGACGATGAAAAATTTAAAGAATCAAAAGGGAAAAGGAAATGGGAACTACTACCATTTGATGCACTTGAGGAAGTCGTAAAGGCATTTGAGTTTGGAGTAAATAAGTATGGAGAACCATACACATATAGGCCAGGGATAACATATTCTAAGATCGCAGGGGCAGCATTCAGGCACTTAATAGATTGGTATTGGAAGCGTGAAGAACTTGCAACTGATAGTGGGATACACCACCTTGCACACCTTGCAGCGAATGCACTTATGCTGCTGTCAATGATCATGTATAATTGTGATAAGCGGTTTGATAATAGACCCGACAGGAGGTAACAATTGAAGATGTCACAATGCGAAAATTGTGTGATATGCGGAAATTTTATAGGGAAAGGTAATGACCCAGCAGTGTGTAACGGATGTTGGCCGGAATATGAGGTAGAAACTGATTTTAATAAAATGGATTCATCTATTCCAACTTTATGCAATTGTGAGGTGTGCCAAAGTGTCAGACTTAAAAAAGATTCCTCCACAGCAGTCTGAAAAAATTTGCGGTAATTGCAAATGGTTTAAGATGCGAACAAATAAGGATGTTGGGACGTGGGTCAAGCCCTTGGTTTGCAAGTCTGAACAGGCAAATCCGGGGCACAAAGATCGTAAGGATGGGAAAGATTTATATTTTGTTAATGCTTGTGAGTTTTGGGGGTGGTAAAATGTTATCATGTTCGTGTGGCGAATGGGACGGGGATGGTGTCGGACATTATGCACCAAATGATTTTACTGTATTAAAAACAAAAAGGCGCAAGAGGTGTATATCCTGCAAAGCATTTATCGATATAGGGGCACCATGTCTTGAATTTGAAAGGATGAGATATCCTAAAGATGATATCGAGATCAAGATTTACGGCGATGACGCTTTTGAAATAGAACTTGCTTCTGTCTGGATGTGCGAAAAATGTGGTGAAACATACTTGAACTTAAGCGAAATTGGATACTGTTTAGATATCGATTATTCGATGGAAGGTTATCTAAAATCATATCAAGAAATGACTGGGTTTAAGAAAGCACAAGAAGTTAAGCGCACAACATTAAAAATTGATTAGATTAAAGCTGAAGAGATAAAAACGCGATTTTGATATCCGTTTTTTCGTGACAGACTTTCGCCGGGATCTTTTCAGAAAAGGGGCAAAATGATTAAAAAAGAGTACAAAAACTTCCATTATATCCGGCATGATGACAACATCAAAAGGGGTGCTTCAAAGTGCCGGATATGCCTACAGCAAATAAAGACAGAGGATGTATTTTATAGGCTTTTTTTTAAGAGCCATGATTATTTGCCGATGCATGAGGTTTGTTTTAATGGTTGGCTTAATTTTATGGTTGGTTCTGAGAGTGAGGAATAAAGGGGGGTATTATGGCTAAAAAAAATCAGCAGATTGATATTTTGAAGAAAAAAAACCAAAAGTTCGATGACAATATTTATTCTTTTGTTGGACCAGAGATTTCAAAGGAGACTTTAATAACAGCATAATTTCATGAAATTAACAAACCTGGCCTTTGCTGATTGCTTGGCCGGGTAACTTCATGATGAGGATAAAAATAAGTTTTGACTTTATAAAAAATGTGAGATATTGAACACCAATGAAAATCAAATCACCAGCCGAACAACGGCGTGCAGCAGTAAAAAAACTAATGGTTGATGTCGGGCTTGATAAACGGGGAGGGCGAAAAATGTTGTCTGACACGTTGGGCATTGACTATGCATCAATAGGTTATGCATTAAATGGGACACGAACAGGGCAGGTTTATTTAGACATGCTTGAAACTGTTTATGAATATCTTCTCAAACTTAATAGCTAATATTATGTTATCTTAAAAGTTAATTTTTTAATGCAATGCGTCATATGGGATAATATGTCAAAAAATAATTATGCGTCTGTACATTCATCTTTTTGGACGGGTGAAACCGGAAAAATAATTCGTCAATATGGCCCTGAATGCCAAGTTTTGGCTCTATACCTAATGTCAAATAGACACAGAAATGCACTTGGTTTGTATTATATTCCTAAGGTATTGATATCACACGAAACAGGGATATCCTTTGAAGGGACTTCGAAGGGGCTTCGAAGCCTCTTCGAAGGGGGGTTCAGTGTTTTTGATGGGCATAGTGAGGTGGTCTGGGTATATGAAATGGCACGTTATCAACTTGGTGATTCTCTTAGCCCAAAAGATAACAGGGTGAAGTGGATCAATACAAAATTTCATGATATCCCAAACAACCCATTTTTAAGGGAATTTTTGAAAAAGTATGGTGCGAGCTATCATATAAAAAATTGCAGAAAAGACAAGCCCCTCGGAAGCCCCTTCGAAGTCCCTTCGAAGCCAGATACAGATACAGTTACAGACTCAGTATATAGTCTCGTAGAGACTTACTAATATTTACCTTGTCTGATTTTTTGAAAAATTCAGTTTTAAATTTTATTAACCATGAAGAAACCTGATGAGGGTATTAAAATTCCGATACAACTTAGAAAATACCAGGCAGATTCTGTAAACATGGTTCGGGATCAAATCCGACTTGGCAAAAAAAAGGTAGTCCTGGTATCACCCACAGGTTCCGGAAAGAGCTTCATCGTAGCTGATATTGCAAGCCGTTCGGCAGAGAACGGGCACAAGGTCTTAATTCTGACACACATGAGGGGCCTGGTCTTGCAAATGGCCGACCGCCTTGGTGAATATGGCCTTGAGTCAGCATTCATAATGGCGGGGCACCCAATGGACCTGTCCAAACAGATTCAGGTGGGTACTATCCAAACCTACCACACACGCTTGAAACTCGATTACCGGGTAGATGCTTCGGTGGTGATCATAGATGAAGCGCACAGATCCATGAGTAAGACCTTCCAAGATGTTTTGACCCAATATTCAGATCAAGTCATAGTAGGCGTTACAGCAACACCAGTTTTGTCCTCAGGGATAGGCCTTGGTAATTTTTACAATGCGCTTGTGGCACCTGTCAGCGTTCAGGAACTGATTGATTCAAAAGACCTTATGCCATGCAGATATTATGCACCAGAAGCCCCAGACCTTTCAAAAATCAAAACGGTTGCCGGTGATTATCACAAAACGCAATTAGGCGAAAAAATGAACACCCCAACCCTGATAGGGGATGTCTTTTTGAATTGGTCAAAAATTGCCGGTGGAAAACAGACAATGATTTTTGCCGTCAACGTGAAGCATTCCAAAGCCATACGCGACGTTTTTAATCGAAACGGCGTGGTGACTGAACATCTTGATGCACATAGCGAAGATGACGAACGTGATGCCGTTATCAGCCGTTTTAAAAAAGGTGAAACGCAGGTTCTGACAAACGTGGGCCTTTTCACAGAAGGGACAGATATCCCAGAAATTGAGGCAATAGTGCTTGCAAGACCTACAAAATCGATGGGCCTATACCGGCAGATGGTTGGCCGTGGTTTGAGGCCGTTTGGAGAAAAAGTTGAATGCATCGTGATTGATCATGGCGGTTGCGTGGAGCGTTTAGGATTCATTGAAGACGATATCGAGTGGTCTTTAGGCGGCAAGGATCTAAAATATAAAAATGCCGTAAAAAATAAAAAAGAAAAGGTCATTATCCCTTGTGAAATGTGTTTAACGGTCTTTTCAGCAGAAAAGTGCCCGTGTTGTGGGTGGCCTGTTCCAGATTACGGAAAAATGGTTGAGGCCCTTGATGCTGAACTTGTCGAGGTCAACAAGGATAAGAAAAAATACACGATGGAGGACAAAAAACGGTGGTTTGCAATGTTCGAGTATAAGCGCAGGGAAAAGGGGTTTGCCTCCGGGTGGAGTGCGCACAAATATCGTGAGTTGTTCGGCTGTTGGCCCAAAGGCATTAAAAACCAAGCACCATTAAAGCCGAACCTTGAGTTCAATAACTATATGAAATACTTAGCTATTAAGTGGAGCAAATCACAAAAAAGGATTAGCAAATGATTGACGTCAAGGATATTGAAGCCGCAGCCAGGGGAAAATGGGCAGGGATCTTTTCCAAATTGGGCATTGATGTTGGAACAGGAAAGCATGGACCATGCCCGATTTGTTCCCCAGGTGATGCCAACAGTGATAGATTCAGGTTTGATGATGCTGATGGTTCTGGGTCTTGGTATTGCAATCAATGCACACCTAATGCCGGTAATGGTATCTCATTGGTTAAGAAATGCCTTAACCTGTCTTTTCCAGATACACTCAAAAAAATAGCTGACATAGTCGGAGATGTTACAATGCCGGACACAATCAAAAAAAGTTATGATGCCAGGGGCAGCTTGATCAAACTATGGAACGACTCACAGGAACTAACCGGGTCAGATCCGGTGTCAGGTTATTTACAATCACGAAAATTATTTTTGCATCCTGATAATGTAATGTATTGCGAAAAATGTTATAATTCAGACACTAAACAAAAAATGCCTGCTATGGTTGCCAAATTTCAAAACCAGGAAGGGAAGCCGATCACGATCCACAGAACATACCTTGATGGGATCAAAAAAGCTGATTTAAAGGCACCAAAAAAAATCATGAAACCGACTGAAAAAATGAACGGTGGCGCTGTCAGATTGTTTAAGCCAGGTGGGGAGCTATTTTCTGAGGGCACGTTAGGCATAGCTGAAGGAATTGAAACCGCTATTGCAGCCGCACAACTAACACAAGTCGCAACTTGGGCAGCATTGACAAGTGGCTTGCTGATAGATTGGGAGCCGCCACCAGGTATTCGCAAGATTATAATTTTTGGCGACAATGACGGAAATTTTACAGGTCAAAAGGCGGCTTACACCCTTGCGAATAGGTTATCACTTAAAAATTTGATCGTTACGGTTGACATACCGGGAGCAGGTGATTGGGCCGATGTTGTTAAAACTCATATTTTGTAATGTATGGATGAATGATATCAGCCATAATTGAAATGGGTGCATGAATAACGAGCGCTATGGCATGTAGGCTCGACGATAAATAAAAACAAATGCTATGGTATGGGCCAAATGGATATCAACCACTGAGAGCGAAATTAAAGCGATTGAGGAAAATGTCAAAATCAGAAAAAAAGGGGTTTGTTTTTTTATCAAACGGGGGTCGTCCTTACTGGTGCGCATACCAAAACGGTGAATATTGGTTGCACTATTGGCATAAGTCCGAGGGTTGGGTCATATTGCAAAAAATGACATTGCACGAAGTTTATGAGATGCCGAGAAATTTATCAGAGAGAGATCAAGAAAAATACCATATTGAACATAGAAAGAGGACTTGATGAATCACATTAAAAAATTATCAGAACTGGCACTTATTAGGGCACTTCCTGATTTTATTATCGGCAAGCTGAAACCGGGCCGCCTAAAAAATAAGTGCGACAGATTGATCAGGCTGATAGATGCTGAGATCATAAAAATACCAAAGATTACAACCAAAGATGCCTATGATGTAAAACTTCGGATGCAGGAATTTGGGAAGCGTACAGGGTGGGAGAACAAAGAACGGCATGTTGTAACATTGGTATCATTTCACCTTGCTATGATAGAGGAATCAGAATTTGAGTATGATCCCAAAATAGGTCAATACCTTACAGATATTTTTGATTATTTTGAACGGAAAGAGGGTTCAAGACCAATTTGCTATGTCGCCGGCGATATCGCCATGACGAAATGGAAAGAAATCAATGAATAAGAGATATAAAGGCCCCTTTAAAAACCAAAAACAGCATAAAACCGGCGAAATGAACAAGACGGAAAAACTGTATTCAGAACTATTGCAAAAGGCCGTTATGACAGGCGAAGTAGAACGGTGGGAGTTTGAAAAGATCAAGTTTAAGTTGGGGAAGGCTGTTTACTACCTCCCTGATTTTTATGTGGTGTATGCTGATCACATAGAAATGCATGAGGTAAAAGGGGCTTTTATTACGGACAAGGGCATGATAAAATTCAAAACGGCAGCCGAGCTTTTTCCTGAATTCCGGTGGAAGCTGATGCAATATAAGGCAAAAACGGGGTGGAACGTATTACGTGATATTTAAGGCAATTAATGGCAAAAAAAGATTTTAAGACAGTATGTCTTGAGTGTGGCAAAGAATATGATTTTTTTATGGGGCCTCAGTGTAAATGTCGATCTGAATATTTATGGCATAAAAAGACGTTTAACGAATTCATTTTGGATGTTTTATCACTTTTGAAATAGGGGGGGGCATGAGAATTGAAGGTGCAAAAGAGGTAAGAGAATATCTCAAAGTGTTAAGGACAGAAGAGATTCCAAAGGCGTTTGAGATTACAATCAACAAGACTATGGGACAGGTTAAAAAATTGCTGCAAAGTGAGGTAAAATCGTCCTTAGACCGCCCTAAAAAGTGGTCAGTTGACACTCAGTTTATAAATCCGGTGAGCGTAAAAAGCGGTAAATATACTGCATCCATAGAAGTAAAGAAAAGAACCAAATCCGGCACATCTGCTGTAAAAGTATTAGGGCATAACATAGAAGGGGGAACAAGGCCGCATAAGGCGCATGAAAACTGGATGATTGGAAAGGGGGTAATGAAAGCTAATCAATTTATTGTTCCAGGGCCTGATGCCAAACGGGATAAATTCGGGAATCAGACTGCTGTTGATATCAAAAATGCGATAGCAGGACTTGGAAGTGGAGTTTCAAAAGGGGGGTGGGTCTATTTACTTTCAACCGATGGTAATACAGTATTTAAGGCAAAGGGGTCACAGGTGCAAATAATTTGGTACATAGTTGACAATGTTAAATACACAAAACGATATGATTTTTTTGGTGTGGGCATCAAAGATAGTGGTCCTTTATTAATCGAAAACGCACTTTTTTCAATTCAAAAGGCAATAGAGAGGCGGTGAGAAATGGATCAAAATGATATACAGAAAAATATTATCACATTAAGGGCATTGGCTGAAACAATCAACACAATAATAGTTGATCATGTAGGCGATCAAAATAAACAAAATTTAGTTGAACCATGGGTGGACCTTTTGAAAAAAGTTAGAGAAAAAATTAGTTATTATGTCGATAGAATTTAGATTGAATCAGAGCATACTCGGAAGAATTTTTTTGTGCATGTTGTTCCCATATTTTGTTTTTATTTTCGTTTTAAAAAAGATTTTGAGAGGTAAAAATAAAAATGATTTTAAGGATGATTAGAAAACTTTTCAGGTTTATTTTTAGAAAAATATTTGCGGTTATTATTCGGTATCAAATTTTGACAGAGTGCAAATGATTTTCAGGTGGTGTCAAAATTTTGACGGTTGGTTTTATGGGGGATGGTGGAATGTTGACGGTTTAATTTTGCGTGGGTCCTTCCTGGGACTTTTTTGTCCCGAGATCATGGCGAC
>Ga0180437_10002902_pt1 | contig 26369 bp, 15 predicted proteins | sample SS_ome_4_FD_132410 | JGI IMG/M metagenome (GOLD analysis project Ga0180437, IMG submission 132410) | Hypersaline lake sediment archaeal communities from the Salton Sea, California, USA - SS_3_D_1 metaG | ecosystem: Environmental > Aquatic > Non-marine Saline and Alkaline > Hypersaline >... | reverse complement strand
TCTTGGCCATTTGAAGGAATAAAATTTATAAGATTTTTGAGGTCCGGCTTTCTAAATTGAGGTGAGCCTGTTTGAGGAAAAAAGACAGCAATTTGGCCAGATTTTACCTTATCTATATATAGTTGGAGGGTAGGGGTTCCGGCTGGTATTATAAGTTTATCTATTTTATAGTCACGATACAGTGTTTCTACGTTTTTCAAAGCTTGAAGCGGTATATAACTATCATTTAAAAAAATTGGTTTAATGAGATTTTGATTTTTAGCAATATTAAATGATTGTAACGCTAAATTAAATCCCTCTTTGGTCTCTCTATCATATGTCCCTGTTATTCCGGTAAGAGCCATAGTTGATCCAACAGAGATAATAGTTTTGCCTGCGATATCGGATCGGTTTGTGGGTAATTTATACCCAAATATCGGCTCAAAATAAGTATGACTAAATGCTGTTTTTGTTCGTATATCATTGTTATATAAGGTTAAAACACTTTCTGAAATTGAGGGACCAATCGATAGTTTGACAAATGCATCATAGTAAAATGAAAAAATATCTTGGTGTATTTTATTAGGAGCTGAAAATATTGACCACTGGGCAGCACCACATAAATATCCTATAAAACTTGCTCCGATCAGTTTTTTAGTATAATCAAATTTTTCTGGTCCAAAAATAATCTTTATGTTTGGAGATATTATTTCTTTGTTTGTATAGTCGGTAGCGCATACTACCTTTTCCTTCGTATTGCTGTCTTCAAAGGCCAGTTTCGTGGGTAAAGTAGCAAAAAAGTCATTGATTTCTTTGCCCAATGGTGTGTAAGAAACACCTTCAAACCAAAGGCCAGTTCTAAAAAGAAGCTCTCGTCTTGTATCAAAGCTTTCCCAATATCTATTAGTTTCTTGCTCTCCTCTTAAACAAATAACTTTATCTGGATTTTTTTTGATTAAGAGTAGGAGCGTGTGTAATAAATCTATAGAGTAGGGAGATCGATTTATAAGGTTCCCAAGAAATACAAAGTATGTGTTATCAGTAATAATTTCAAGCTCATTAATTATGCCTTTTTTTTCGAGATGAGTAAGGCCTCTAATCAACGAATGAAATGATCCATACAGTGGACCGAATATCACTATATCTGGCCCCTTATCAAAAGTAATAGTTTGATTTGTGCCTTCATAACCTTTTGATTTTCTATCTTTGGTAACTTTTATAAGTAGCTCTTTAAATGAATCTATATCAACTCTTGGATCTTCCATGATGCCCAACTTAATCAGTATTTTTTTATAGACGGGGAGATTAAAATGTTGATTATAAAAATATATAAATGCAGGATTATCCCAGTTAAGATTATCACGTTTAGGGTCAACTGGAAGTTTTGATGCATGTTTTCTTAGGCCGCTTAAGGTTTCCAAATTAATAGTGCGTATGGTACTACTTGTTAATAAAGTCAGGAGAACTACTACTATTTTTATATTCATTTTTGATCCTATACTGTTTACCGTTTAATATACCTCATATGAAAATGCAATAGTCGGATAAATTATGTATAACAATGTAAATATCACGTATGTGTGTAGCAAAACTGCCGATAGGTTTTTATAGAAGCCTGTTATTTTTTTGCAAAATAGATTGATAAAAAAAATGGCGCAACATGCAATGAGAATAATCATAAAAATTTTGTCTGATATCATCAGGTAGCCAGTCTGGGGAGAGAGTCTTCCAATGATGAATCGGTAGGCCAAAACCGCAGAGACTGAAGAAATAGAAACTCCGATAATTCGACCAAATTCGGTAAATGGATTGAGCGTCAAGGTCATCAGTGCAATATAAAAGATTAAAAGCAGAGGTATAAAAATGGTGATTAATTTTCTTAGACCAGATCGTTTAAAATAGAGTGACGCTATGATACGTGGGGCATATGACTTTATTTTTTTATCTAAAGGATCTAAGTTTGTTTCAACATAGCCGGTTTCTACTTTTTTATCCACAAAGTCCCATCCAATTGGATCTATTTCAGGATCAATAATAAGATTATTTCTTGCTATTTTGAACATAATCTCATTGGGAGAAAAAGAGGAATTAGTGAGAATAATATTAATTGTATGATCATCTAAGGGAAAATTTTTATAGTTTAAACTTGTTGTAAACTCAATAGCGATATTATATTTTGCAAACAGTTGGTCATTTACTACTTTAGTATACGGCTTATCCTTATAGAGCAGGCGGGCATTACTTATAAAAAAATTGCCTATTTTATTAAGTGATATTTTATTCGGGTCAAATTTAAACCATACGGTCAGGCTTGCTATAAATTTATTATGGAATATATCGAACGTCGAGAAATCTCTTATGTACATGCCTGCCGTAACTGTGGTAGGATCACCGCCTAACCTCATAATTTTTTTTGTATTAAGGGCTATTATAGGAGGAAACTGATCATTTATGGAGATGACCTTAGTAGTTCGATGGAGCATAAATGTGCACAGTGATCCAAAGATGAATAATAAGATAAGCTGAAATTTAACCGATCCTCGATATGTTTTTGTGTCTTCTTTTGGCATTTTTCTGCTCCTTAATTATTATTCGGTCGTTTCGTTTTTCTGCTTGTATATACTATTTAAAAGATCCTATTTTTAGGATATTGAAGTCAAGGGTATAGTTTAGTTGAGGGCTGGTAGAAGCCAGATGGATAATAGATCCGATATTATGTACAAATGACTTGGCTGATTTAGGAAATTATGGGGTACATAAAGTACAAAAGGCCTATGGCCACGTATATATACAAAAACAGTATTATCATATTTTTATAAAAGCCAGATATTCGTTCTCCAAACACATTGAAAATAAAAATTATACAACTTCCTATGAGCAATAGAACAAATATTTTATCTGCTAACATGAGATATCCTGGGGCAGTAGGAGACATACCTCCCACGATAAAGCGATGAGCCAGTAGCCCCGATATGACAGCCAAAGATATTGTTATTATATTGTCCGAATTTTTGAATGGATCAAAGATTAAGGTAAGTGGAAGAAACAGAAAAACAAGTAAAAGCGGTATTAGTATATACACTAAATGCCTAATTCCTGATTTAGAAAAATCTAATGAGAATATAATGCGGGGATGATAAATATTTTTGGTATCATATGGATCGAGATTGTTTTTAATGTACCCGGTTTTTACTTGCGTATTAATTATACTCCATCCAATTAAAGAAAGTTTTTTATCAATCATAATAGTGTCGCTGGATGATTCAAATATACCTTCAGAAGGTGAGATTGAATAGTTAGTCAAGATAAGATTGATTTTGTGATCATCCAAGGGAAAGTGGGTATAGTTTAATCTATTTTTAAATGAAAGCTTGAGGTAGTAACGGACAAAGAGATGACCATCTTTTTCTTCTTTTATTTTTGGAGGCCCTTTTTGTTTAAACGTCCCTCTATCAAAAGAGAACTTTTCTATTTTATCTAACGCGATTTTTTGAGGATCAAATTTAAACCAAACAATTATATCGGCGGTGAACTTATCGTTTACAAAGTCAAATTCTGAAAAATCTTGTAGATAGATTCCAACTTTGATTATAGCCGGATTTTGAACAAATGTTGGTGTTTGATGTGAGGTAATTGGAACAATTGAAGGATAATGATCTTTGGGAATAAAACTTACCAGCGGTTTATAGAGTATCCAGCCTAAAAATATGCTGAATACCAAAAGGAGAATAAGGTGTAGACTTATTGAGGCAATATATCTTTTATCATTTTTTTCTTTTGACATATGAAAGCCCCTGCAAAAAAAGAAAATCTTTTTATATGAATCTTTAGCTCTATAAAAGATTCCTATTTTTCGGGCATGAAAGTCAAGAGTATACTGCTTACTATCTCATTCTTAATTTATTTTTGAGCCATGCAACACATGCTTTGCTTTTTTCTACTAATCTATCACTTTGTGTTGCACCATATGCCACGGGAGCTACCATGAGGCAACACAAGCTTGTTGCAAATGTATTGGTTTGCTTTGCTAACCATCTGGGCATAGTTCTTTGCACTATATGGGAAACCATTCCAATAGTGATTGCGAAAACAAGACATTTTGCCAATACTGTATCATGACCAGATTCTTGGAAATGACAGCAAGGGGTTAATGCAGCTCTTATTGTTCTATTTTGTGCTACTTTGCTTGGTTGTTTTTCTTTAACTTGGGGGCTTCTAACTTGTTTTCTTCTGCTGGAACTACGTTTAGTTTGTCTTTTTGGCTGGGGTCTCTTTTTTCTTCTTTGGATATTGGTACTCTTATTTTTTGTTCTTACATGAGACTGCTGGGGCCGTCGAGTTTGTAGCGGAGTATGAGATACCACTACCAGTCGATTACGTGCTCTTTGCCGTGTATTGATGGTGCGCTGATATTCCTGTTCTTGTAATCTCCTTGCATAGTTTGCCTGTTCTAATTCTCTAGCTCTTTTATTTTTGAGCTGTTCTTGAGCCCGTTTTTGTTCTAATTTGGAGGGAGCAGAAGCAAGCTTCTTTCTGCATATGGGACAATTTTTATGCTTAGAAGTAACATACCATTGGTCAAGACAGTTTCGGTGAAAAATATGTTCACAAGAAGTTTTTTTTGCGTCCTTATCAGAGATCTGCTCAAAGCATATAGAACATTCTTTTGTTTCTTTTACATTCATTCCGTGTGCCGAATTGAATAACAAGCCGGTTTGTACGGCAAATGCAATAAGACTATATTGTAGAATTTTTTTAACTTCTCTCATGTGCAACCCCCCTTCGATTATATAAATACCCGATTACGTTGGCAATTACTATCGACGCGAGCAGAAGGCCGATATAAAAAGTTGGGACGAACCATGATATTGGAGGATTATCTCGATTCCGTACCTGCTGCTGCAGGAGGCGCACTCGTTGCCGTAGCTCTAGGTTTAGTTCTTGTTCTTGTAATCTCCTTCTCACCTGGGAGAGGAAAAATGACAGTAGATGAGCATTTACTCTCTGCTGTGTACCGATGTTCAGTTGATATTCTCGTTCTTGTAATCTCCTTGCCTCACTTGCGTCTTCTAATTCTCTGGCTCTTTGTTCCTTAAGTTGCTCTTGAGCCCGTTTTTGTTCTAATTTGGAGGGGGCAGAAAGTTTTTTTCTACATACGGGACAATTCTTATGCTTAGAAGTAACATACCATTGATCAAGACAGTTTTGGTGAAAAATATGTTCACAAGAAGTTTTTTTCGCATCCTTATCAGAGATCTGCTCAAAGCATATAGAACATTCTTTTGTTTCTTTTGTTTCGTCTTTTACCTGTTTTACATTCATTCCCTGTGCCGAATTGAATAACAAGCCGGTTTGTATGGCAAACGTAATAAGACTATATTGTAGAATTTTTTTAACTATTGGCATTCTATAATTCCTTAACTAAATAGACTTGTAGCTGCCATCAAACTGATCAAAATACAGGCTGTATAGAGGGTTATTCTTGCTTTTGGCCAAATATATGATCTGAACCATCCATTATTATTATTCCTATTTCTGTTGTTTTCATTTGAGGATTCTACGTGTGTTGCTTCTGGTTTCTCTATCTTATGTTTTTTTATTTTTTTTCTTAGTTTTATTTTTATCTTGTTTCTCTTATTTGGCTTTGGCTTTGGTTTTTGCTTGGGTGTCGATTGAATAGGTTCCATGTCTGTCTCCTTTATACGTACTCTGCAATTCGGGCAGGTATTACCTCCTCGTTCCAACCATCGATATAGACATTGGGCATGAAATTTGTGCTTGCAATCTTTGGTTTGTATTGAGTTTTGATTATGTGGATCACGGCATATCGAACAGAGCTCCTCATTTTTCTCCTTTTTATGTCTTGTCACCATCGACGACGACCGATTTATAATAGGCTTTCTTGGTTTTGCTATCTGATTATATCGACTATTTTGGATAGAAAAGCAATCCCGATGAAATTTACAATCTTCATATGTTATGATTTGGTCATCTTGATAAAGATTGTTTCCACATATCAAACACTGTTCTTCCTCTTTTTCTTCCTCCTGCATAACAGGTAATAAGGGTGGTACATGTGTAGAAATAGTTGGGCGCCTGTTTGGTTGTCTACTTGGAGATCTTTCCTGGAAATCTTTTTTCATATTTTTTAATAGATTGATTCTATTTTTTATTGTTATTATCTGTTGTTTGAACTCATCTATTGACTGTTGTATGTCATCGCTCATTTTCCCTTCAAGCCGTTTGTACTGTTCAAATGCTTCTCCTTTTTCTAGTTGATCGAGTTTTTCTGTAAGTTCTTTTCCTTCATCTTCCAATTGTTCTATGTGATCTGATTCATATTCTTTTTTCTTGAAGAGAGACTCTGTAGCTGCGCGAATACCACCGATTTGCCAGTATATAGAGAATCTTTCAGCATAGACTTTGGTTAGATGGTGTAGCTGTTGTCTTCTTATATCTTCTTTATCTTTTGTTTTCTTAACAGGTCTTGCTAGTTTTTTAATATCTGATTCTCTTATGGATTTTCTGCACATTGGACAAGTTGCTCCCCCCCAAGAATCCTTTTTTTCCTTAACCCATGTGGTTATACAGTTTCTACAAAACTGGTGTTCGCAGGGTAAGGATGCTATATCCCTATAGCCATTAAGTTCCTCGATACATATGGCGCACACATCTTCTTTTTCTTTTGCCTTTATGTTTTCTTTTTTTACATGATCGTTCTTGTGCATTGAGAGTAGATTACTTCCAAATGAAAGTGACGCTACTATCGTCAAAAAGAGACATGATATGATTTTTTTGTTTCTCATTGTGTTTTTCCTTTCGCCAATATTCTTTTTCAAGGCATTCTTATTATATAAAAAATAGTAATAATTGTAAGGTAGTTTTGTTAAAGCTATACATGTAGATGGCAACTGAAAAAATATTTTGACATGAATAACCTCCTACTAATACATGATATTAATTATGAATCTATTATTTTGTAATGTCAACGGGGATGGTTACGCCGGGTAATTGCTATTAGCAAATTCCCATGTAATCTAATACCAATTAAATAGTTTTGTCAATACTATAAAGCAGGCTATAATACCGGTTGCATATAAAGAGAGTTTTATGAGTGGGCGTCGAGACAAGAATCTGGCGGCATTAGTATTGTTGGCTCTATTGTTATGAGGAAGAGAGAGTTGCTTATTTTCTTTTCTTTTTTTAGGCAACGCTCTTTCTACTAATTGTGTAAATGTGCGTCTGGTCTGTTCTGTTCCTAGGACAAACGTTATTTCCCTGAGATTTTCTAATCTATTATTTCTACAAAAATCAATAACTGTTTCGACTGCTATAGTTGCTAATTGATCCTCGGCATCAGCTCTATTTGGCTTAAAGTTTCCTCCGCACAAAAATGGAATTGCTATATGATTGATGCCGTTATTTTCGGCAGTCGTTAAAACATTTCGGTAGGTATCTTCAAGCAGTTTTTTTCCGTCTTCATTAAATTGAAAAATATAAGAGTTCCCATACATACCATGTCTGCGATTAAAGTTAGGAGCAACTGCATGTATGACATGGGATATATTCTTTTGTTCTAAATTGCCACTTTTTGTAATTACCGCAGTATTGGGTTTTAAAAATCGTTTTTGCGTGGGTCTAAGTGGGGCGCATAGGTTACTCATAGTATGAGCCCCTGCAGATCTAAATATGGCTCCTGCCACACCTCCCCCATTCATAAGCTGGGGATTGGCCGCATTTACTATAGCATAGATTTTTGTATCATCTTGATTTTCAAAAGGATCAACAATATTGCCTCTCACTATCTTTATTTCGATGCCATTAAACGAATGTGAAAACAGGTGAGTTGCTGGAAAGAGTAAGATTTGTATCGCGATAAACATTTTTTTCATGATATAGTTCCTCTATTTTTTTACATTTTCAGATTATTACTCTTAAAAAGATACGCGTATTCTCTACTCTTGACAATAGGCATCGACGAATCGCTTATATTCTATTAGAAATTTTTTAGCCGTATTTTTGGCTGCAGCAGCCGATTCTGAATGTTCTATCAAAATAACCAGCGTAATCGGTTTATTATTTTTATAAGTGAAATAGAGCACAAACCATCTATGTTCTCTGTAGATATTGCCTAAACGTCTCTTGTGTAAAGCGCTTGTTTGGGCTGTACTGGTTTTTGCATATATTTCAAAATCTTTTATTCTGCTTATATTTTTTCCTGTTCCTTGTGTTACCACTTTTTTCATTGATTGTCTCAGAAATGCTAGGGTATCAGGGGCTATTTCTAACGGATGTATAACGATAGGTTCTTGATCTAATATTCTTGGAGTTACTAAATAGCCAGTGAATATACTCGATATCATTCTTGCTATCTGGATTGGGGTAGTTGATAAAAAGCTTTGACCTATAGATGCTGACAATGTTTCTCCTTTATACCACCGCTCTCCCTTGTGTTCCAGTTTCCATTTTTTATCTGGAACGAGGCCTTGTTGTTCTGGAAATAGAGCATTTGTTTTTTGACCAAGTCCAAATCGTTGTGCGTAATCTGCTAACAAATCGATATCTATCTTTTTTGCTATTTCGTAGAAGTAGGTATTACATGATTGTTCTAAGGCTTGGCTTGCTGTCAGTGTTCCATGGCCATTTAACTTGTGACAGAGATAATTTCTTCCACCAAAGCGGACGTATCCTTTGCATTCCCAAGGTTTTTCAGGATCTATAATATTATTTTCTAATGCTGCGCTCATGGTTATTAATTTAAATATAGATCCGGGGGGATAACATGCGCTGAAAGCTCTATTTAAAAAGGGATTATTTGCTTGAAGATTTTTCCAATCTTTTTTTGTAATGGGGCTTAAAAAAATATTAGGATCAAATGTTGGTCGTGAGACCATGGCTAAAATGCCTCCACTGCCAGGGTCCATTAAAATAGCTGTTCCAATCTCATTTTCTGGAAATATGTTTTCTAACATTTTTTGAAGATTTAAATCAACGGTGGTTTTTATGTCTATGCCTGATAATGCCTGTTGAAGTGGAGTTTGGGATAGTTGCTTTCCTAAAGAATTTATCGTTTTAAGTATAGAACCACTTTTTCCTTTTAACGTTTGATCAAGAATTTTTTCTAATCCCATTTTTCCTCCTAGTTGTACATTTATTCTTCCAAGATATCCCAAAATATGACATGCAAGGGAGTGGTAAGGATAATACCGCGTGAAATCAGTTGAGATGGAGATTGAATTTTCATGTGAAAACTGCTCTTCTAATTTGCTTAGAAATGTAAAAGGGATATCAGAAGCAATCAATACCTTTTTATGACATCTTTCTGCTTGTTTTATTTGCATGATCAGTTTTTCATTGGTGGTCAGCCGTTTATCAATTATCTTTTCTATCGATTGTAAAATCTTTAATTTATCATCTGTAAAGAGACGATTTCCTGTACCTTTCCAATACAGATTGTGGATTGGTCGGTTTGTAGCAATCATATTCCCATGTATATCTAATATATTTCCACGGGTGGGTTCTATTTTTTCTATCCTTAAAAAGTTTTTTTGACTTTTTTTATAGAAGGTTTCTGATTGTTGGATCTGTAGCTGAAAAAGTCTCATACTTATTAAAAGCATGGTTCCTAAAATGGCAATAAGGAGTAGATTAGATTTGAATGGTGGTATTTTAGTATACGTTTGCATAATTGCTAATCTTTGGGCTCACCCATAATTTTTTTTATCGGGTGGGCGTTATTACATATTCTGGAAAGCTCTTCGAGACAGATATGGGTATATTTTTCTGTACTTGTTAATGTTTTATGTCCTAGTAACTCTTGTATAACTCGCAAATCTACTCCTTTATTAAGCATATGTGTTGCAAATGAGTGGCGTATTTTATGAGGTGTTATTGGCTTGTCTATTTTGAGAAACTTGCGGAACATTTCAAATACGCGTTGCACTGATCTACTGGTAAGAGGCTCATTTCTATAATTTAAAAATAGTTTTTCTGTTTCGTTGTAAAATCGAGGACGTTCTTTATGCATGTACTTCAATAGTCTATTTTTGGCTTTATCACCAAAAAGTACAATTCGCTCTTTTGAGCCTTTTCCAAAGATTCTGATTGTTTTGCTTGTAAAATCTATATCTTTTATTTCGATCTGTACTAGCTCGGAGCAACGAACACCGGTTGCATAAATAAGTTCAAATATAGCTTTGTCTCTGTAAGGTCTTTTCGTTGGTAAATTAGTATTTTCGACTTTATCGAGAAGATGAAATATTTCGTCTATGCTTAAGTATATAGGAAGTTTTTTATCGAGGCGAGGTCTTGTAAGCTTTAATGATAGATTAATCCCTTCGGTTTTTAAAAATCGTTCAAACGATTTAAAACAGGAAAATTTACGAGCGATAGAGCTCTTATCTATTTTTTTGTAAAAGAGGCTCACCAAAAAGCGTTCAACGATTTGTCGAAATGATAGATTTTTTTGATCTTTTATGTTTAAGTTGTTCCAAAATAGGGCAAACTGCCTTAGATCACTGTCATAGGCTCTTGTGGTATTTGCCGAAAGATTTTTTTCAACCGACATATACAATAAAAATTTTTTTCTTTTTTCGTGAAACTGCTTAAGAGTCATATGAGATCATACTCCTTATATAAGATCATATTCTTTACACCGTCTATTTACTGATGATCGGTTTACGCCGAGGATAGTGGCTATTTTATTCTGGTTTCTAAATGTATTCCAAAGTAGACCCATCAACTGGGGGTTTTTGAGGGCTTTTTTGCCCAGTCTTGCTGCTTCTATTATGTGGGGGTCTGTCGTATCGCATGAACTATAATACTGTTTCTCTTCGTAGATGCTATGTTCTTTTGATTTTTTTTCCAATAACTGTGCTATTTTTATTTTGAGCTCTGCAAAACTGGCCGGTTTTGCAGAGAATATTTTTCTTTTTTCAGCTTCCGTTAGCTCAAATATATGTTTAAATTCCTTCTCCTTTATTGCTTGTTGGACAAAGCCGATCGTTACCTTTTCAAGCTCATTTTCAGTTAACGTACCTAAGGGCGGCATTGAGATACTGCTTTTTTTCAGTTCTTCAAATAGATTTTTTTCTAAGATTCCATCTGCAAAGGCGGTATTAAGTTTGCTATAAGAAGAACTTATTATTCTGACATTGCTTGAGGTAGTCATGTGGCCTTTAACCTGTTTATAAAGGCCACATTTCATAAATTGACTGAGCTGTTTTTGGGTTTCTTTATCAAGAAAATGTATGTTTTTTATAAAGAGGGTTCCTTTATTATTGAGTTTTTCTAGTAGGGGTGTAATCGTTTTTCCATTTTCAAATAAAGGATTGATTCCAAACAATTGTATGGCTATGTCAAAATTCTTAGTCGGCTTTCGGAGATTTAAGATATATAATTTTTCTCTTAGACTTATATGATGCAGTAGTTCGACTGTCGGTAGGAGATCATTTTCTGGTATATCAAGAAAGATAGCTTTTTTGCTCAAAGCGATTTTTAACAGGCTGATTTTGAAGTTCAGTAACTGTTGTTCATTTCCCGGAATAAGATCATTTATTAATTTTCCAGATTCGGTGGTTTCCAGATATAATAGATAGTCCCATTTGGTAGGGTCTTTTAGTATGTCTACATGTCTGCTAAGAATATCCGATATTTCAGGATGATGGACCGTTATGATAACCTCATTTCTCTCTATGTCACGTATTCCGTATACCACTACTCTTTTTTCCAGACCTTCGGTAAGCATACATTTTCGTGGCGATTGATAGGTTAGCACCTGTTGAATGATTTTTATAAGTGCTTTTTTTATTGGATGGTTATCATGTTTGTTTATATGTATAGGTATTAACTTTTTAGCTATTTGATTTCCAAAGATAAACCGATTATTTCTATAGAAAATTATACCAATTTTCTTTTCTTTATTGTAATTGATAAAGGATCTTACACTTTCTTTGTACTGATTGATTTCTTGATGTTTGCTATAGAGCTCTTGTTCCAGTTCTTTTTCTTTTTTAATAATGGTTTTTAGGTTTCTCTGTTGCAGAAGCTTTATAATATTTCCAAGATAACTGGAAAAGACAATCATCTGATCTTGTTCTACAGTACTATACAATTCTGATCTTTTTTTGAAATTATAGAGTCTTGCGTATTGTTCAACGAGAATATAGGCAATTATGCCGTCCTTGCCATGTATAGGAAGGAATAATGCGACATTTATGCTCTCTAAAAATAGTATTATTTTTTTTATGTTAGTATCATCTTCATAGTAGTTACTGAATTCTAGATCATCTTTCACTATAATTTTGGATTTATTGAAACAGGTTTCTATATTACATCCGTTACTATGCGCATTCAAAAAAGTTTCTATGCTGGATTCCATTTCGCTTAGTGTTGCATTGCTGCGATTTGGAGCATTGACTTTTCTCATGAAAAGACGAGTTTTTGATTTTGGGATGCCAAAGGTCTCCTCGAAGAATGTTTGGGTTATATGTTGCAGTTCTTTTTTATCGGTAACTTGGCCTAATTGCGCTACTATATTTTTAAAATCATGAAGAAAAATAAACTGAGTGCTTTTGAGCGTGTGTTTCATATTTAAAAATCGAAGGCCTATAACCTTCTTGATACAATAATAGATCGCAAATGTTATAATTATGGCAGAGAGGCTGATAAAGGTATGTTGATGATTCATAAAATTATGGAGTACATTAAATGGGTAAAAGTGGATTAGCTCGGCGATTAAATTTGGAATCATGAGAGCCCATATAAATACTTTCATTTGTTTTTTTAGTATGACGGGAATTTTTTCTCGTTTTAATGTAAACAACGTATCTATTACACTCAGAAATAATAAAGCATAGAGTTGATATATAAAGCCGATCTGCATTATTTTAAATTCCCAAAACGGTCTATTGTAAGGATGATTAAATTGTAAGAAGGCAAGTATAAAGAAGAAGGAGGAGAGTATTGTCGTTATAGGAATAAATATTTTTTGCTTAAAAGCAATAATCTTTTTTTTATAAATGAGTGATTCCAGGAATAAAGCTAACGCATGATATTGTATAAAGCCGATTCCAATATTGATGCGTGCCCAGAAGATAAGATACTTATAATTGATGAAAGGAAAAAATAATATCCTGCCCATCTTAAAGATCCAAGATGAATCTGCAAACATTATACTGATCAAAACAACGAGTAATAATAGTAATGGCACCGGTATTTTATGTGCCTTTGGCTTGTTGGATAAAATCTTTATGACAAGATAACATTTCATAAAAAAAGCTGCGGTAACGATAAGCAAGAGAAACATATCGCTTGAAAGGAGAGATTCTATAGTAATAAAGATATCTTTTATATCAGGCAACTGTGTCATAATTAATTTATTATTTATTCTTTTTTTTCCGCATCACTATTCTAAAATAACTTTCTAAATTATATAAAGCAATAGTACACAAAGTCTATACTATTGTCTTTATAATCTTACATATGATTGTAGGATTCCATATATAAAGGATTTTTTTATACAAAAGATCAGTTATTGCTCTGAGAGTGATGGAGAAGACTCATCCACATTGGGCATTTGACAGTAATATTCAAATTGAACATAATAATATTATGCCTGCCGAAAGCAGCGTCTTTTAAGAAATAGCGTTTTTTTAATGTTTTTTTAATTAATACTATAAAGGTGAATAATGAGAAAGAAAATAATAATGGCTATAATGGTATCACTCGTTACCGTAACTTCACAATTTCACGCAATGCATACTACCATGAATCCTAATATGGCTCATGCTATAGAAAACGGTAATAGTGCATTGGTTAAAAAGATTCTAAACGTAAAATCTCAAGTCAATGCAAAAGATAAAGATGGTAATACACCACTTCATTTAGTTGCAATACGAGAGGGTAGAGCTTATGAGGGACAGGCCTATCGAGAGATTGCTCGATTACTGGTGGAGAAAGGCGCCCAGCTTAATGAAAAAAATAATAAGGGAGAAACGCCGCTTTATCTTGCCCTCTATGAGGAAAGTGTAGGCACGGCTCTATTGATTATACATGCGGGTGGTAATATTCATGAAGAAATTAAAAACACCACTCCTCTTTGTGAGGCGGTACGGTGTGGTCAGCTCGAAATAATTCAGTTACTTTTGGATAAAGGGGCTGAAATTACCGATCATACAAAAAACTTGCTAAAAGAATTGCAATCTAAAAATAAGGTATTAGACGAAGTAATCCAACTCTTTGAAATAAGGGATATCGAACAAAAGATAAAAAATAATCAAGAAGCTGGTATGGGAGAAAAGATAAAAAAGATCGTATTTCATAAAAGGGCTCTCAATAGGGTTAGGCTTCTTGAATATGCTTACCATAGGGATAATTTTAGAGATAAGCAAGGGAAAAATATGAAAGAAGCTATTTGCTCATATTTACCAATAAAAGCTATACCATTTATTTTTAGTTCAGAGCCCAAATTAGAGTTTATTAGAGCTTTGCTGCTCCAAGCACGTGAAAAGAAGAACAGGCTATTTGCGAAAAATTTATTAGATACGCAAAGCGTGGTAACTTTACTTAATCATGCCACAAAAACACCTTTACCCCGTGAAATTGTTGGCAAAATAATCAGCTTTACCGATGGAAGCTTTGTGTCTAAAGTTAATAGTGATAAAAGCTGTGTTATTTCGTAGTAGACAAAGTCTGAGAAATCTAGCTCTCTAAAGGTGTTTGTTTAGTAAGGTGTTTGTTTAGTAATGATATTAAGGACAGGTAATGAAGAAAAAAATAATAATGGCTATAATCGTATCACTCGTTACAGTAACGCCATCATTTTTGGCAATGCATACTACCATGCATTCTGATATGGCTCATGCTATAGAGGACGGTAATAGTGCATTGGTTAAGAAGATTATAAGAGTAAAATCTCAAGTTAATGCAAAAGATAAAGATGGTAATACGCCCCTCCATTTGGTTGCAAAAAGAGAGGGGCACCCATTTAATGATTACAAACCAGAGGTCTATCTTAAAATTGTTAGGTTGCTTTTACGTAAAGGTGCTCATCTTAATGAAAAGAATAATAAAGGAGAAACCCCGCTTTATTTTGCTCTTTATGAAGGAAGTCTAAAGACTGCTGAACTCATTATATTGGCAGGTGCGGAAATTAATGAAAGAATGCCCCATTATACTCCGCTTTTTTGCGCAGTAGCTCTGGGTCGTCTAAACATTGTCAAACTTCTTATACAAAAAGGTGCTAAAACGACCGAAGAAAAATATCTAGAATTAGGGAATATGGCGAGTCCAGTTTTTGGAGAAATAATTAAACTGCTCAAAAAACTGTATAAAGAGGAAGGCGAACTGGAAGCTATTGAGGACCGAATAAAAGGAAGAAGTAAGAATAACAATAGATCAATAAAAGATGATATTGCAAACATAACGTTTAATAAGAGGACTTTACATAGTAGTGTTTTGATTGCATATGCTTACCATCAGGATGATCTTAGAGATAAGCAAGGGAAAAATATAAAAGAAGCAATCGGTGAACATCTACCAGTAGCAGCCGTACCGTTTATTTTTAGTTCAGAACCCAAATTAGAGTTTATTAGAGCTTTGTTGCTCCAAGCACGTAAAGAAAATAACAAGCTATTTGCGCGCAATCTATTGGCCACCCAAAGGGTGGTAACTTTACTCAATCAGGCCACAGAATCACCTTTGCCTCGTGAAATTGTTGGCAAAATAATCAGCTTTACCGATGGAAGGTTTGTGTTTGAAAAAGGTGAGAGCAACAGCAATAAAAAGTGTCTTGTGGGATAGCACCAAAGAGTTGTTAAAAAGGTAGCAATTTAATAAAGAGCTTTGTATTAAATCAAATTATACTCTTTACATCGTCTGTTTACGGATGAACGGTTGACGCCAAGGAGATTCGCAATTTTATTTTGATTTTTAAATTTGTTCCAGAGCATTTCCATAATTTTATGATCTTTAAGGGCATGTTTACCGAGTCGAACGGCTTCTACTAGTTCTGGATCTGATACATCGTATGCTGGGTCAAATTGTGCTTCCTCATAAATTGCATGTTGTTTTGATTTTTTAATAAGCAGTTGCTGAATTTTTGTTTTTAATTCTTGCAAACTTGCAGGTCTTGATTGGGCCAGTCTTTTCTTTTCTGACTTGGTAAGCTCAAGTAAGTGTTGAAATTCATTTGTTTTTATGGCCTGTTGCGTGAATCCTCTGGTGAGATTATCCAGCTCATCTTCTGATAACGTAAGGAGTGAGGGCATCGTCAGGGATGTTTTTTTAAGTTCATTAAAGAGGCTTTCACAGAATCTGCCTTCTTGTACAGCATGTTGAAGATTTACTGTAGTAGAGCATATTATCCTAACGCTACTAAATGTTTTTTGATCGCTCTTAAAGGTTCTAAAAAAGCCATATTTGATGAATTCTGCTAAATATTGTTGTGTTTCTAATTCGAGGAAATGAATATTTTTTATAAATAAGGTACCGTTTTTATCAAGTTTTTCCAAGAGTGGTTTTTCTGTATAGGTTTTGTTGAATCCAAATATAGGGTTTATTCCAAACAGTTTTACTGCAGTTTCAAGGCCGGTCGATGGTTTTTGCAAATCTAAGATATACAATGTTTCACGAAGGCTTATATGATGTAATATTTCAACGGTAGGAATTAAATCCTGATCTAACATGTCAAGGTGAATAGCCTTTTTGCTCAATGCAGTTTTTAGTAGGTTGATCTTGAAATGTAACAATGTTTCACCATTGCCGGGAATCAGTTGATTAACAAGCTGGCCCGACTTAGTGGTTTCAAGATACAAGAGATAATCCCATTTAGTGGGATCTTTAAGAAGATTGATTTTTCGTTTTAAGATATCAGAAATTTCGGGATAATAGACAATCATGATAACATTATTGTTTTCTATGTTGGGTATCCCTGAAACGACCAGTTTTTCACCTTTTTGACCCTGAATAAAGCAGGTTTGGGGTGATTTATATTCAAGTACTTGGTTTGCAGCTTGCTTAAGTTTTTTTGTAATAGGGTGTCCATCATGGGTATTGAGTTTAACCGGTATAAACTCTTGGGCCGTTTGATTGCCAAAGGTAAATTTGCGGTTTTTATAAAAAATAATACCGATTTTTTTCTGTTGCGTATTTTTTAAGAAAGAACGTATACTCTCTTTGTACTGGTTTATCTCTTGGTGTTTCCGATATAGCTCTTCTTTTAATTCTTTTTCCTGTCGCATAAGTGATTTTAGATTTTTGCTCTGAAGTAGTTTTAAGATATTACCTAAGTAACTTGAAAATACGACCATCTGATCCCGTTCAACGTTACTATAAAAGGGTGCATTTTTATTTTCATTGTTGATACGCGCATATCTTTCAACAATGATATAGGCAATAATCGTCTGTTTTTCAAATATTGGAATAAAAATATCGGCGGAAATATTTGTAAGGAGTCCAATCATCTGTTTGCGTGTATTATCATCTTCATAGAAGTTGCTGAACTCAATCTCATCAGCAATGATAACTTTATGTTTTCTTATAAAATTACTTACGTTAGATTCATTACTTAAAGAGCCAATAAAATTTTCAACCGCTGCTTCATACTTACTCTCTATCTTTATCGGCGTTGGATCAGTATCGTTTTTTCCATTCTCAGTCGTTTTTCTGAGGTAGAGGGTTGTTCTCCTTGCAGGGATAGAAAATGCTTCTTTAAAGAAGTTTTGAGTTATATGTCCTAACTCTTTTTTATTGGTCACCTGACTAAATTGATCTAAAATATTTTTAAAATCATGGATAAAGGAAAACCGCTTTGGTGATTGCACGTGGCCTTGAAAGTTCAAAAAGCGGAGTCCCATGATTTTACGTGCTGAATGAAAAATTGCATAGGAGGTAATTAAAGTGGATATACCTATAACCGCATAGGTGTTTGCTACAGTCGTTGCTACGATATGGAAGGGATACATCTGAATAAAATCAGAAAGCAGTATCGGGAACATTAAAAATTTAATAAATACTTTAACCTGTCGTTTTAAGATCCGGGGCATAACTGTTTTTCTAATTTTCCATATGGTTATACAAAGACTTGAGAGCATGAGGGGAATAAGTGTATAAATTGAAGTCATGGTTTGCATAGAAGATTCTAATGATGTTTTATCTGCTGACCGTATACAATTAAGGTCATAAAAAGCTATGAAGATAAAGAAAATAGCAATGGTAGCACTGACACCCATAAATAGCTTCTGACGGAAGGCTAGGCGGTGTCTTTTTTCTGAGAAACTTTCTATGAAAAGTGCAAGCGCCTGGTATCGAATAGTAACAAATGCCCATGCAATACGTATTAAAAAAAGCGTTATTCTATAATCCATGGCAGGAAAAAAGAGTGTTTGGGATAGTTTTAAAACCCATGCCACATCTTCAACCATCGAGCCAAGTAAAAAGAGCGTTAAATAGATCCATGGTTTGGGTACCTTTGAGGATCTCATTCCTTTAGAGATCAGAAAGAATAAGAGGAATAGTTTTATACTGAGTGCGACGGTCGTGAAAGTAAGCAGGACAGGAAAGCTTCCAATGATCGATTCTAAGTAATGGAAAAAAGAATAAAATAAATTTAACATAGTCTATTGATCTTTTGGTTTCAGGTTATTATAATATCTTTAGTTTTAAGGTTTTTTATTTGATGTAACCTATTTTTTTAAAGGGGTAATTATGTATAAATCAATTCTACGAACATTAGTTTGGTTGCTTGTTGTGGTAGCCCCATTTTTTGGGAGCATGCCTCCTTGTAGCTAATCGTTAATTAAGTTTAACATAGATATACTGCTGCAACAACAGCTATTTAGAGAGTAAAAGTGAAAAGATTGGGGCTCGGTCCGGAGGAACGTGCAATGCAGATTGTACGGATATTGCGTTATGCAACGAAGGGGATGGTCGAGCCTGCGTCTACCTCTATTATCAAAGAGTATGGAAAAGATCCGTTTTTAATTCTTGTCAGTTGTCTTTTAAGTCTTCGCACTAAGGATTCTGTCTCGTTATCTGCTTCACGTCGATTATTTCGATTGGCAAAAACGCCTGAAGAAATATTACAATTATCTATTAAAAAAATAGAACAAGCTATTTATCCTGTGGGTTTTTATCGTCGGAAAGCGAAAAATCTACATCAAATGAGCCTACAAATGAGAGATCAATTTGGAGGAAAAGTACCTGATACAGAAGAAGATTTACTCAGTCTCCCTGGTGTAGGGCCAAAAACGGCCAATCTTGTCTTAGGTGAGGCATTTGGTGTTCCTGCAATCTGTGTTGATACTCATGTGCATACCATTTCCAATAGATTGGGATTGGTTAATACTAAGCGACCGGAAGAAACAGAGCGTGTCCTAAAACAGATTTTACCAAAAAACTATTGGATAGTGTTCAACAGATTACTTGTTATGTGGGGGCAAAATATTTGTGTTCCAGTTTCACCATTCTGTTCTCGATGTGCAATTTCAGATCTATGTCCAAGGATTGGTGTCACGAAGCATCGCTGACATTTCAAATGTTTAAAATTTAGCTACCAAAAGAATAAGAAGAGTAATCAAATAACTGATAAAAACTCCAACACCGTCTTCGCTGAGCTTGACGAAGCGTACATATTAAATTTTGTTTAGGAAGATTATAATAACATTTAAGAATCAGGCAGCAATTTTTACTATCATTTTTCTAAAAAAGCACATCAGAATATGTACGCTTCGTCAAGCTCAGCGAAGACGGATAGAAAGATCTTTTTTCTTTTATTAAAGTGATAGTTGGCCCGTGGGCAGCTAGAATTAACAAGAATTTAACTAACTCTAGCTTGGCAGAAATCTGATGGTTAAAATGAAAACTCAACCGAATCTAAACATCGCTGATTTTCATAGCTTCTTTTGCTTTTTCGAGTAACTGTTCAACGGTTAATCCAAACTCCTGTTTTCCATTACGATGTCGTAAGGTAATGGTATTATTTTCAACCTCTTTTTTACCAATTACAATCATCCATGGAATTTTTTCTAGCTGTGCTGCTTTTATCTGTGCAGAGATTTGCTCCCCGGAACTATCAAGCTCTACTCTGATATTATGATCTTTTAATAGTTTAAGAATCTGTTTCGCATACGGTTTTTGTTCGTCAGTGATAGTAAGTATGCGTGCTTGAATTGGAGATAACCAGAATGGAAGTTTTCCCTTGTAGTGTTCAAGTAAGATAGCAAAAAACCGTTCAAATGAGCCGTATATGGCACGATGGATCATTACCGGTCGTTTTTTCTCTCCACCAGATGCGACATAGGTCAAGTCAAAGTTTTGTGGAAGGAAAAAGTCAACTTGAATAGTACTGCATTGCCATTCTCTGCCCATAGAATCTTCAATAATAAAATCTATTTTGGGACCATAAAATGCGCCTGCTCCTTTTTCTATGGTATACGCTATTTTTTCTTTCTGAAGAGCTTTTTCTAATGCAGTTATTGCTTTGCTCCAAAGCTCATCACTTCCCATAGCATCTTCAGGTTTTGTTGAAAGCTCAACTTTTATTTTCTTAAATTCGAATCGTTTTAGTACTGAGTATACCAGTTTGATCAGTTTTATAATTTCCTCTTCCATCTGGTCGGGAGTACAAAATACGTGTGCATCATCCTGTGTAAATGCTCGTACTCGTAGCAATCCGTGCAAGACACCCGATAGTTCATGTCGATGAACCTTTCCAAATTCTGAAAATTTTAGAGGAAGTTCTCTGAATGAGTGTGGGCGGCTTTTATAGACAAGGATTGTGCCGGGACAGTTCATAGGTTTAATTGCATATCCTTTTTCATCAACATGGGTAAAATACATATTTTCTTTGTAATGGTCATAGTGTCCGGACTGTTTCCATAACTGCTCACTCAGGATTGTTGGTGTGGCTATTTCTTTGTACCCCTCTTTTTCTAGTCGTTTTCGGAGAAAATCAGTAAGCAGGTTAATTATGGTTTTTCCCTTGGGGTGGAAGAATGGAAAACCGACACCTGCCTCGTGGAATGAAAAAAGATCGAGTTGTTTGCCAAGCCTTCTGTGATCATAAAGCTTTGCCTCTTCAATTTTTTTCTCATAATCTTTGAGATCTTTCTCGGTAAAAAAGACAACGCCATATATCCTTTGCAATGGCTGATTCTTTTTATCTGCTCGCCAATAGGCGCCCGAAATATTGGTTAATTTAACATGTTTTAATTTGCCGGTCGAAGAAACATGGCCACCTTTACAAAGATCAAAAAAATCACCTTGTCGTGAAATTCCGACCATATTGTCTGGAATACCCTCGATTAGTTCAAGCTTGAAAGGATTGTCTTTGTATAGGACTTTTGCTTCCTCTTTAGATATATTTTCATGGGTTATGGGAAGATCTCTTTTAATGATTTCACCCATTTTTTCTTCTATCAGAGGAATATCTTCTTGGGTAAAATTTCTCTCTGGTAAAAAATCGTAGAAAAACCCTTTTTCTGTTGTCGGGCCAATGGTAAGTTTTGTTTGGGGGAAAAGTTCTTTGACTGCTTGGGCAAGAAGGTGAGCTGCAGAGTGTTTTAAATACTCCAGATTTTTATCTTTTTCTCGTTCCATTATTATCCTCATAAAATCTATATATCTGCTGATAAAAGGGCCATCGTATGCTTCTACTTTTTATAATTGTATCACAATAAGATCAAATTGTTATCCAGACATATAGATTTTATTACAAAAGCGTTCTTTTTTGGAGGTTTGGTAACATGCTATGTTTCAGTTCTATTTTCGGTCTGAAGCAATGATTTTCGTTATTTCCTGTTTCCTTATTGGCTCGCCTGAAGGAATCGCAAAAAAGTGTAGAGAGTGGCGGGTGGATTCGTTTTTCGTGTAGGCTATGCACAAGTATTTTTTACCCGGATCTTTTTTATCTTCGTGTAGGCTACAATAATTGATACGTTTATTTTTTTGTAGTTTTATTGGTTTTTGATTTATTTTTTTGGCAGAATCAATAGCAACTAAGTCCATGGTATTATCGGTGTATATTAATGATATACTATTTCCATCTTTAGATAGATTAAAAGATCGAATATTTTTTGAAGGATTTAATTTTTTATGTAACGGCATATGAAATAGATTAACACTATTATTCTCTGAATCTTTAATAAAAAGAATTTTATTTTTTATTATATCTATAGTGCCTAAATCTATAGTTTTCTTTTTATCCAGCTTGATTGGTTGATTAATTTGATTTCCAGATTTTGTATTGAATACAGTAATTTCATTATTCTCATTCATAGAGAGAAGTTGATTCTTTGATTTGAGAGCAAATGATGTCACTTGCTCTCCTGATTTTATATTAAAAATCTCACACGCATTGTCGATATATGTTATACAAAAAATCAGATTATGTTTAACTTTAATTTCTGAAACCTCTTTACTTTGAACTGGTATACTATTTATTTTACAGTTACTCTCGAGGTTAAAGAAATCAACTGTTTTTCTATGAGTCAGTCTATTGTGGTATCCAATGAATAATATCTTATTGCTATAGGGTGTACTATCGATATAAAGTATATTTTCATGTTCGATAGTTCCTAGATCAATTGGTTTTTCGCTACTGATGTTAAAGAGATACCATGTGTTATCACTGTATGTAATAATGAATATATTATTAGCAACTATTTTGGTTTCTGCGATGGTCTTATTGAGGTCCGTTTCAATAGGGTTGCGGTTGAGTTTATTGAGATGGTTATCAAAAAGATCAACTGTTTTATTATCTTTGTATTGAACTATAAAGTATTGCCTGTAGACCCCGATTTGGAAAGATTTGATTTTCTTTCCTGTAGTCATGCTGTATAGATCGCCGGTGTTATCCTGATAGAGAATAAAGAATTGATTTTGGTATTTCCAGGTACGGGCAATAGTTTTAGTTGCATCAGTTACTATAGGAGCGTTGTTAAGTTTATTTCCAGTATTAATATCAAAGAGATCAGCTGTTTTATCTGTGTACTGGATAAGGAGCCGATTTGAAACACTCCAGAGATCGATAATAGTTTTACGTTGGTCAGCCTTAATAGGGGCTAGATTGAGTTTATTGAGATGGTTATCAAAAAGATCAACTGTTTTATTATCGTTGTATTGAACTATAAAGTATTGCCTGTAGACCCCGATTTGGAAAGATTTGATTTTCTTTCCTGCAGTCATGCTGTATAGATCGCCGGTGTGATCCTTATAGAGAATAAAGAGTTGATTTTGGCATGTCCAGGTACTTACAATGGTTTTAGCTATGTTAGTTACGATAAGAGCCCTATTGATTTTCTCTCCCGTATTGATATTAAAGAGAACGCCTGTTTTATCTGCGTATTGAATAAAGAGGTGATTTTGATAGGTGCACGTACTGGCAATAATTTTAGTTGTATCAGTCACTATAGGAGCGTTATTAAATCTATTTCCAGTATTAATATCAAAGAGATCAGCTGTTTTATCTTTATACTGAATAAGGAGCTTATTTGAAAAAGACCAGGTTAAGAAGATAGTTTTATTTGGATCAGGTTTAATAGGAGCTCGGTTGGTTGCTCTTCCAGTCTTAATATTAAATAGATCAACTGTTTTATCTGTGTGTTGGATAATAAGGTGATCGGGTTTCTTTTGTATGATTTGAAAAGACTTAATTTTCTCTCCTATATCCATGGTAAATAAATCACCCGTTTTATCCGTGTATAGAACAAGAAATCGATTTTGGTATGTTCGAATCCTATCAATAGTTTTAGTTACATGAGTTTTAATAGTAGTTTGATTTATTTTCTCTCCCGTATTGATATCAAATAGATCAACTGTTTTATCTTTATATTGAAGAATAAGGTACTTAAACTGAACCTTGTGTATGAAAATAGTTTTGCTTGGGTCAGCTTTAATAGGAGTTCGATTGATTCTTTCCCCTGTATTGAGATTAAAGAGATCAAGCGTGTTGTCTTTGTACTGGATAAGTAGTTGATGTGGATATGTTCCGGTACAGACGATAGTTTTATTCGGGTCTGGTTTAATAGGAGCCCGGTTGGTTGCTCTTCCAGAATTAATATTAAATAGATCAACTGTTTTATCTTGGTGTTGGATAAGAAAGTGGTGGTACTCCTTTCCTATGATTTGAAAAGATTTAATTTTCTCTCCTGTGTCAATAGTAAACAGGTCACCGGTTCTATCTGTGTAGAGAATCAGAAACCGATTTTGATACGTTCGAATTCTGGCAATAGTTTTACTTGAGTCTGCTTTAATAGGAGTCTTGTTAACTTTTTTGTTACTATTGATATCAAAGAAATCAAATCTGTTATCTTTATGTTGAACAACACGGTACGTGAACTGTTCCCGGATCTTACTCGAATTAGAACCAGGGACTGGTTTTTTCATGCTGTAAAGAAAGCTTGACGCGGCACCTATCAGTAAAATAGTTAATGAAATACCTAATTTTTTTATAATTTTCAATTTTTTCTCCTATGGTCGAATAACGGTTTTTTGGTAGATTCTATGTTTCAGTTCTTTTTGGGTCTAAAGCAATGATCTTTTTTATTTCCTGTTTCCTTATTGGTTGGCCTGAAGGAATTTCAAAAAAGTTATGTTGGTAATGGCGTTCCCGCTTATTTTTTTTATAGCATACCTGGAAATATTTTTTATTCGGATCTTCTTTATCTTCGTGTAGGCTACATTCACTGACTGTTTTATTTTTCTTTAGTCGTATAGGTTTAGAACTCATGGCTTCAGCAGAGTTCATGTCTACTAAGTCCATGGTATCATCGGTGTATATCAAAGATATGCTATTTCCATCTTCAGATAAGCGAAAAGATCGAATATTTTTTGAAGGATTTAATTTTTTATTTAACTGCATATGAAATAAATCAATACTATTATCCCAGTATTTAACAAAAAGAAGTTTATTCATTATATGTATGTCATGTGCATCTATCTTTTTATTTTTATCGAGCTTGATTGATTGAGTAATTTTGTCTCCAGATTTTGCATTAAATAAAGTAATTTCGTTATCATGATTGATAGAGAGAAGTCGATTTTTTGATTTGAGATCGTATGATTTCATACGGTCTCCCGTTTTTATATTAAACATATCATAAGTCTTATCCCTATATTTTATATAAAAAATTATATTATTCTCAATTTTAAGTTTTAAATGCTGTTTATTTTGAACTGCTATACTATTAATTTTGTAGCCATTCTCGAGGTTAAAGAAACCAAACATTCTTGTATTGGTTGTTCTATTGTGGTATTCAATGAGTAATATATCCTTGCAAGGGGCCATAATATCTGTAGATATCATACTTTCATATTGAATAGTTCCTAGATTAATTTGTTTTTCTTTGCTGATATTAAAGAGATATAGTGTCTTATCTTCATATTCAATACAAAGTATATTATTATTAGCCGCAAATATTTTGGCGTTTGATATAGTTTTGCTCAATTCAGTTTTGATAGAATTATGATTGATTTTTTGTCCAGTAGTTTTATCAAAAAGATCAACTGTTTTATTATCGGTGTATTGAACTATCTGGTATTGCCGTCCGATCCAGGTTAGAAAGGATTTAATTTGCTTTCCAGTGTCAAGAGAAAACAGCTCACCAGTTTTATCTTTGTACCAAATATAGAGTTGGTTTTGATATGTCCATGTTGAGGTAATAGTTTTACTGGAGTCAGGCTTGATAGAATTATGATTGATTTTTTGTCCATTATTAATATCAAAAAGATCGACTGTTTTATCTTTGTACAAAATATAGAGTTGATTTTGACGGGTTGTCCATATCGTGGCAATAGTTTTACTGGAGTCAGCCTTGCTAGGATTGCGGTTAATTTTCTGTCCAGTAGTTCTATCAAAAAGATCAACTATTTTATTATCGGTGTATTGAACTATCAGGTATTGTCGTCGGATCCAGGTTAGAAAGGATTTAATTTGCTTTCCGGTATCAAGGGAAAACAGCTCACCAGTTTTATCTTTGTACCAAATATAGAGTTGATTTTGATATGTCCATGTCGTGGCAATAGTTTTGCTGGAGTCAGCATTGATAGGGCTGCGGTTGATTTTCTGTTCATTATTAATATCAAACAGATCGACTGTTTTATCTTTGTACCGAATATAGAGTTGATTTTGACATGTCCATGTTGAGGTAATAGTTTTACTGGAGTCAGCATTGATAGGGCTGCGGTTGATTTTCTGTCTAGTAGTTTTGGCAAAAAGATCAACTGTTTTATTATCGGTGTATTGGACTGTCAGGTATTGCCGTTCGATCCAGGTTAAAAAGGATTTAATTTGCTTTCCGGTATCAAGAGAAAGCAGATCACCAGTTTTATCTTTGTACCGAATATAGAGTTGATTTTGATATGTCCATGTCGTGGCAATAGTTTTACTGGAG